>Ga0154020_10002189_pt1 | contig 23765 bp, 14 predicted proteins | sample Klosneuvirus_201_FD_109709 | JGI IMG/M metagenome (GOLD analysis project Ga0154020, IMG submission 109709) | Active sludge microbial communities from wastewater, Klosterneuburg, Austria - Klosneuvirus_20160825_MG | ecosystem: Engineered > WWTP > Aerobic digester > Activated sludge | place...
ATGTGCTGCCGCGAGTCGGGCAACAGGCACACGAGGGCCAGAACAAGAAACATAGTTCAACCCAATCTCATGGCAGAACATAATTGATTCGGGATGACCGCCATGCTCACCACAAATACCAACTTTCAGGTCTTTGTTGTTCTTGCGTCCATCCTCAACTGCCATCCGCATAAGCTTACCCATGGCTTTGCGATCCAACACTTCAAATGGATTGTCTTTCAACAACGCTTTTGAAATGTAGAATGGCAAGAACTTATTCTCTGCGTCTTCGCGCGAGAAGGAGAAGGTAGCCTGCGTTAAGTCGTTGGTTCCAAAGGAGAAGAACTCGGCAACATTCGCTAACTCCTCAGCCTGCAAGCAAGCGCGAACCACTTCGATCATAGTACCAAACTTAAATTGAAGTTTAATTTTGTTTGCCGATTCAAGCTTGGCTCTTATCTCATCAACAAAAACTTTCACGTGCTCTAATTCTTCGGCCGTACAAACCTGCGGCACCATAATCTCTGGTCGCACATCTAGGTTGGCCAACTGGCACTCAGCAGTCGCTTCCAAGATGGCTTGAATCTGCATCTTATAAATTTCAGGGAAGGTTAATCCTAAGCGAACACCTCTATGGCCTAGCATGGGATTCACTTCATGTAGCTCGCGAACTTTTTTAAGCATCTGTCCCTTCTTCTCAATAGCCTTCTCAACCAATTCCACACCGGCCATTGTAAAAGGTTCTGCAGAACGCTCAGCCATTTTTAAATCTGCATTTAGCAAACGTAAACTGCTGAACAAATCCGTAACACCACTTACGGTGCCTTTCAGTTTCTGCAAGTGCTCTACTTCGTCTCGTAACACATCTTCTGTTGGAAGGAATTCGTGAATAGGTGGATCTAATAAGCGAACTGTTACAGGCTTGCCCTTCATGGCGGTAAAGATTTCTTTAAAGTCTTTCCGTTGAATATCCTTTAATCGATTCAACGCAGATTCTCTGTCGGCATCGGTAGCCGCCAGAATCATTTCCACCACAATAGGAAGCCGATCTACATCATTAAACATTCTCTCTGTGCGACATAAGCCAATGCCCATTGCACCAAATGTTAGTGCTTTATCGGCAGCCCCTGGTGTATCCGCATTCGCATACACTTTTAGTTTCGCTACTTCATCGGCCCAACTCAATAACTTTTTAAGTTCATCTGAAAACGTAGGTTCTACGGTTGGGATAACCCCTTTATAAACAAATCCAGTTCCACCATCAATGGTGATGTAATCGCCTTCGTGCAAAATCTTATCGCCAATTTCAGCCTGACGAAGTTTTACATCTACTTTTATTCCTTCGGCCCCAGCCACACAAGGCTTACCCATGCCACGGGCAACCACAGCTGCGTGAGAGGTTTTCCCACCACGACTGGTAAGAATACCTTGCGCGGCAAAAAATCCATGAATGTCTTCGGGTTTAGTTTCTTCACGAACCAAAATTACTTTTTCGCCTGCCCTACCCAATAGCTCTGCACGATCGGCATCAAACACTACATGACCCGATGCTGCACCCGGAGAAGCAGGAAGACCTTGTGCAAGTGGCTCTACTTTATGTGATGAATCTAACCGAGGGTGAAGCAATTGTTCAAGAATATCAGGTTTGATGCGCAACAAGGCTTGCTCTTTCGTAATTAATTTCTCGGCTACCATTTCCACGGAAGTGCGAACCATGGCAACGGTATTCATTTTTCCATTGCGGGTTTGCAAACAATACAGTACTCCTTTTTCAATCGTGTATTCAAAGTCCTGAACTTCCTTATAATGGGTTTCTAGTTTGCTTCTTAGTTCCTCCAGTTGCTTATAAAGTTCTGGCATTTCGTTAGCCAATTGAGCAACTGGTTTTGGAGTACGTATTCCTGCCACAACATCTTCGCCTTGCGCATTGGTCAAGTATTCTCCAAACATTATATTTTCTCCTGTGCCAGGGTCGCGTGTAAAGCCAACACCAGTAGCACAATCATTACCCATATTACCAAACACCATGGTTACCACATTAACAGCTGTACCATTTGCCATGGCTGGCGTAATCTTAAACTCCCTGCGGTAGTCAATAGCCCGCTTGCCCATCCAAGAATTGAATACGGCTTTGATAGCAATTTCAAGCTGTTCATAAACGTCTTCCGGAAAAGGCTTTCCAGTATGTTCATGGACAACTTTTAAAAAGCGATTACTTATTTCAATAAGATCTTCGGTGCCCAGACCTACATCTACCAAAACGCCAGCTTTCTTTTTTACTTCTTCAAAATGCTTATCAAATTTTTCATCGGGCACGCCCAAGGCAACTTTTCCAAACAATTGAATAAATCTGCGATACGCATCATAGCCAAATCGCTCGTTGCCAGTTTGCTTTATAAGTCCCTTTAAAGTTTTTGAATTTAAGCCAAGATTAAGAATGGTATCCATCATACCTGGCATGGACATAGCGGAGCCAGAACGCACCGAGACAAGTAATGGACTTTCGGCATTGCCAAATATTTTGCCTGTTGCTTTTTCAAGCTCGTTCATATTTAGTTTTACCTGCTCCATTACACCTTTCGGTAATTGTCTTTCAGGTTCAGCGAGGTAAGTGAGGCAGGTTTCTGTGGTAACTACAAATCCAGATGGCACGTTTAGTCCAATCTGAGTCATTTCACACAGGTTGGCTCCTTTGCCACCTAGTAGTTGTTTATTCTTTCCATCACCATTATGAAACGAATAAACATATTTGGAAGATTTGGTATCTTTTGATTTGGATGGTTTTTCCAGTATTTCCGTGTTCATGGCTTCTTTTATTTAGTGTACCCGAAGTTGCTACCATTCACCAAAGTAAAGAATGACACCGATCAGGTAATAAGCAGATTGAAATCAGCTATGTTTTTTAGAGTCTTTGAGGCATGTATTTCATGAAGGTTAAAAGGCGCGATATTTTATTTCAAAAAAGTGAGATTTCACAATTAGAATTAGGTCTAAATATCTCAAACGCAGAATGATGCGATCGCTATTCGATTCATGTCAAAAATGTTAACTTGCATCTCCAAAACAAACGATTGAATCATGGCGCTTGTAGAATTGATTATGCCTAAAATGGGTGAGAGCATTATGGAAGCAACAATACTTTCATGGCTAAAAAATCCGGGTGATAAAATTGAACAAGACGAATCTGTGTTGGAGGTTGCCACCGATAAAGTGGATACAGAAGTGCCCTCCACGCATGGCGGTATCTTAAAAGAAATTTTGGCCAAAAAAGGAGAAATAGTTAAGGTTGGAAAGCCTATAGCAATCATTTCCACGGAAGGCAGTGAAGAAAGTGTTAGCGTTTCGCCAAAGGAAGATTCAAAACCAAAAGTTGAAATTAAACCGGCACATCATGTTGCAACTGCCAACACATCAAATGGTACAAGTAAAACTACTGTTGTAGATTTCAAGTCGGCCAGTCGTTTCTATTCGCCATTAGTTAAAAATATAGCCAAAGAAGAAAATATTTTAATTGCCGAACTTGAAACCATACCCGGCACAGGTGCGGACGGAAGAGTTACAAAGAAAGATCTGATCTCTTATTTACAAGATAGAAAAACGGTAAACACAAATCTTCGTTCATCCTCTGCGCCCTTAGTGCCAGCATCCATTAGTGCCGGTGATGAGATTATTCAAATGGATCGCATGCGCAAGATGATTGCCGAGCGTATGGTGGATTCTAAGCGAATAGCTCCGCACGTTACTTCATTTGTTGAAGCCGATGTAACAGATGTTGTATTCTGGCGCAACAAAATGAAGGGTGAATTTCAAAAGCGCGAAGGAGATTCGCTCACCTTCACGCCTATCTTTATTGAAGCCCTCATTCTTGCTATTAAAGATTTTCCGATGATCAACATCCAGGTAGATGGCGATCGTATTATTAGAAAGAAAGATATTAATATAGGAATGGCGGTAGCATTACCCAGCGGCAATCTCATTGTGCCCGTAATAAAAAATGCCGATCAATACAATATTACCGGTCTTGCTAAAGTAGTAAATGACTTGGCAAAGCGTGCCCGCGAAAACAAATTAAAGCCCGATGAACTTTCAGGCGGAACATTTACAATTTCCAATGTAGGTTCCTTTGGGAACGTAATGGGCACCCCCATCATCGTGCAACCACAAGTGGGCATTATTGCAGTAGGCGCCATTCAGAAAAAGCCGGCTGTAATAGAAACTCCTTACGGAGACGCTATCGCCATACGCCATAAAATGTTCTTATCACATTCATACGATCATCGGGTAGTAGATGGGTCGTTGGGCGGAAGCGTGGTTAGGCGCGTAGCCGATTACTTAGAGAAATTCGATGTAACTCGGTCTATTTAATTTGAAGGTAGCCCGTTGTTATTTTAGAACCATCACCCAGATTGATAGAGTAAAAATATGTTCCCGCGGGTACTTTACTTCCGCCTGACTTTGCGTCACCATTAAATCGTTTATCTGCTATTAAATTACTGTAGCCTTCTACCTCAAAAACCTTATCGCCCCAGCGATTTAAAATCGCCACTTTATTATTGGGGTATAACTCAATGTTTTTAATTCTTAGAAAATCATTTTTGCCGTCAGCACCAACAGAAACTCCATTAAAAACCTCTATTGCTGTTTCTCCGCTTACTGCTGCCACTGTATAAAATTTTAAAATAGGAGTATCCTTACTAGTTATAGATCCAACTGAAAGTGTTCCTGTCAAATCAGATTGTCCAGTACTTGAATAGCCACTGGTTGTAGTGTTACTTGAGGCAACAACTAACAAATCTAAGTTATCTGTTAAACCATCTTCATCAGATAATGGAAGTTTGATCAAACTTGAAGTAATGCTTCCGCCATTCAAAACCAATTCCCAATAACGCTTTGCAGACAGTTTTTCTAATTCAGCAACTCCCGTTAAAGTTTCACTTGTAAGTTCATTTAAAGTAAGCGTTGCAGCAGCGGTTGCATCTGTAACGCCTAAGATTTCAACAGGCAAATAGGTTGTTCCATTACCAACCGGAAAAAGCCAATCGCCAGTACCCTTCACTTCTACAGGTCCAACTACATGTGATTGATCAGAACCTCCAACAATGACGGCACCTGAATCAAAAATAATTTTTGATCCATTAACTGACTTGAGATTGCTGTTTTGCAAATCCAATTCCGATTCAATTGTAATATTTGCTAAAAATTGTTTTTCGCCAGTGCCACTAATAGTCAATTTTTTAAATGATTGATCATTGTGATTAATCGTTTGAGGTAAATTGCTATTAAAATTTATTTTTCCAGTTCCAGTTGCATCATACGTTCCGAGATTAATCCATGCCCCAGAGATTCGCAGGTCACCATCATTTTTTAATGTGCCCGTGTTAACCAAACTATCCGGCACAGTTAAAATCGCTTGTGCAGATAAGCTTACAATTGAACCCTTGTTGTAAAAGCCTTGGCCAAAAGCATTCATTGCTACCCCAACAAGAAAAATAGTTACTAAAGAAATTTGTCTCATATCTTATCTTAATGTTTTTTGAGAAGCTTATCAATATCAGGAACAGCAACCGGCTTATTTATTCCCATGGATTCAGGTGCTCCGTAAGCGGCAGGGTATAAATATTTTCCTCTTTCATCACCTGATTTTTCAACTTCCACTTGCACACGGTTTCTTTCAGCGTATGGATCTTTTCTAATTCCAGTTACTTGCCACGATATTTTTAAATTAGGACGACCCCCCGCTATAGTAAACCGATTTCCTGAAACTTCTTTTGAAACATACACATTGGCAAAGCCACCCACGCAAGTAAGCTGATAACGAAAGTCTTTATTCAACGCCTCAAAATATTCTGGTAGAAATACTTCTGCCTCACCATTTGCATCAAGCGTTATTACACCATCATAAATATTTTTCATATCTGGCGATTCTACAAACGAATGATATAAAAATTTATTTGTTGGGTCTAGAGGATGATCTATTTTAAATGTTCCCATTGCCTTTGATAAGGTGCCCCCAATATTTAAGCTACCAGTAATATTTACTCTTCCTGCAAAAAAACCAGCATAACCTTCCGAATTTGCAGATGAACCATAAACTCCGTAGCCAACACCACTCCCTAAGTATTGTCCTATTGCTCCAAAAGCTGCGGCATTAACACCGGCAACTCCACCATATCCTCAAATCCCAATTCCAGCTCCCCCACCTCGTATTGCTGGATTTGCACCAACTGCTGTTGCTTCAATTGCTGGTGCAGAAGAACCTGTGTTAGTTGAGCGAGCTAATATTGCATTACCAACACCATCAGTAATTGCTTCTACTCCAACTCCCGTACCCGCAACATTGGTAGCTTGAAATAAACCAGCTCCACCAGTTCCTCCAGCAGTTGAAGCCTGAATGGCATAGTCCTTTGTGGATGGATTACTAATTACAAATTGAGATGCCGGACCAGAGCCTGTATTATCAAGGCTAAAAAGAGGCCCTCCATCTGCTTGCGTTGCTGAATAGGGTAGAATAAATGCTGAATTATTATCAACTGCCGGAGCCCAAGCCGCTCCATTCCATTTCAAAACCTGGTTAACTGCGGGTGCCGTATTTAAAATTGGTCTTGCCTGAATTCGCGCGACTGTTGGGTTCGGATATGTTCCTGTAAGATCACCACCTGCAGCGCCACCAGGCAATGTGCCAGTAATCGTTGTATTACCTGCCGTTATTAATCTGCCTTGAGCGTCAACATTAAAATTTGCAACCTGAGTCGCTGATCCATAAGTTCCTGCAGTGACCCCAGAGTTTGATAAAGAAATTGTTCCCGCATTTGTTATTGTTCCGCCATTTAATCCTGCACCAGCAGTGATACTTGTTACAGTGCCGGATGCGGGTAGATTCGCCCATGCTGTACCTCCAGCTGTTGTGGTGAGTACTTGGTTTAGTATTCCCGTTGTAAGTTTATTAACGGCAACTCCCGATGCAATTTTTGAATCATTAATGGCAAGGTTTGCAATATCAACCGTTGCAATAGTGCCGTCAAGAATCTTTAAACTATTAACTGCATTGTTAGAAACAGTTGGATTGGGATAAGTACCTGTCAAATCTCCACCAGCAGCTCCATTGGGGGCAAAACCTGTTACAGTTAAATTCGATGCTCCAGTAATTCTACCTTGCCCATCCACAATAACTTGTGGAATCTGGGTAAGGGAGCCATATGTTCCAGCTGTAACAGCTGTATTGGCCAAACTAATCGTTCCCGTTGTTGTGATAGGTCCACCTGACAATCCCGTTCCAGTAGCAACACTTGTAACACTGCCGCCAGACGCTGGCGTTGTCCATGTAGAAACACCCGCTACAGTAGTTAGTACCTGACCCGCGGTCCCTGAAGTAATTTTAGAGGGTGTAATTCCAGCAGCGATCTTTGAATCATTAACAGCCAGATTTGCAATATCTATATTAGCGATCGTTCCATCGGCTAAATCAGCACTGGTAATACTTCCGTCCAGTATCTTGGTGGTTGTTATCGCATTGTTTGCAACTGTAGGGTTAGGATAAGTACCTGTCAAATCGCCACCTGCAGCTCCGTTAGGAGCGAAACCAGTGACGGTCAAATTGGATGCTCCCGTAATTCTACCTTGCGCATCAACAATAACTTGTGGAATCTGGGTAAGAGAACCATACGTTCCAGCCGTAACGGCTGTATTAGCAAGACTTATAGTACCCGTTGTAGTAATAGGTCCACCTGACAATCCCGTTCCAGTAGCAACATTGGTTACACTACCTCCCGAAGCTGGAGTTGTCCATGTTGAAACACCTGCAACAGTAGTTAGCACTTGGCCTGCAGTTCCTGAAGTAATTTTGGAAGGAGTAATCCCTGAAGCAATCTTTACATCATTAACTGAACCATTAGCGAGGTCAGCATTAAGAATCGTTCCGTCCAAGATTTTGGCACTACTAATTGCATTGTTCGAAACGGTTGGATTTGGGTATGTCCCAGTCAAATCTCCTCCGGCAGTTCCGCCAGGCAGTGTTCCGTTTAAATTAACATTGTTACCACCCGTGATGGTTAATAAGCCAGTTGTTGGATTAAAAGAAAGTGTTTCTGAGTTGCAGAACCATAAGCACCTGCAACTACAGCTGTGTTTGCAAGTTTAGTATTTGTAATTGCTCCATCTAAAATTTTCAACGTGGTTATTGCATCGTTAGCAACATCAACGGTAGCAATTGTTCCATCCAAAATTTTTGCACTCGTAACAGCATTCGCATTTATTATTGGAGCAGGATAGGTACCTGAAAGATCACCACCAGCAACTCCCCCTGGGGCAACTCCTGTAATTGTAGTATTACCCGCTGTCGTTAATCTACCTTGTGCATCAACCGTAAAATTAGGAACCTGCGTTGCCGATCCATAAGCACCTGCAACTACAGCTGTGTTTGCAAGTTTAGTATTTGTAATTGCTCCATCTAAAATTTTTGCGCTTGTAATTGCATTTGCATTTATAACCGGAGCGGGATAGGTGCCCGAAAGATCACCACCAGCGGCACCGCCTGGTGCAACACCTGCAATAGTCGTATTGCCGGCAGCTGTTAGCCTACCTTGTGCATCAACCGTAAAATTTGGTACTTGAGTAGCGCCTCCATAAGCACCAGCAGTTACAGTTGTGTTAGCTAGTTTTGTATTTGTAATTGCTCCATTCAAAATTTTCAATGTCGTTACGGCATCATTGGCAATGTCAACGGTTGATACAGTTCCATCCAAAATTTTTGCACTTGTAATTGCGCTCGCTGCTAATGTTGGATTTGGAAAAGTCCCTGATAAATCACCACCTGCTACTCCTCCTGGTTGAGTGCCCGAAAGATTTACGTTATTACCGCCCGAAATGCTTAGCAAACCCGAGGCGGGTGCGAAAGTTAGGGTTTGATTATCTGTATTTACTCCTGCGAAAGGAGCAAGATCAATAGGTGTGGCTGAAGGATTGTTTGTGATACTTAAGGTGCTACCCGCTAATTTCAGATCCTGCGGAATGGCTGAAATAGTATTGCCCGCAATATTAATCCCGTTTCCAATGGTTAATTCTAATCCTGTTTTAAACGGCAGCCACTGATCAACCTGCCAGAAATAGAATTTATTTTCATCGCTGTCGAAAATCAATAGACCATTTTCTGAAGCCGTTAAAGTAGATATAAATGAAGCTGCTGTTCTTTGTGTTGTTGTCAGTCTGGGAACCAGAAGTCCTTGATTATTTCCTTGCGAAACCAATTCAAGTACGGCATTTTTATTAGGGTTAATGATGCCAATACCCACCGCATTTTGGCCATTGGCAGCAAAAAAACAGCTAAAGACAAATACTGATAAAAATAGAATTCGCAATTTCATAGGAGGGAGATTAGTTTAGATTAAAAGCCGAATTGGGGATGATTTTTTCAAATGGCGTCTAATTTAGCTCAAATCTTTTAGGGATGGTACTACTTTCCATTAAATCTGGTCCGTGGCAGTTAACAAATTATCTCTTTGACACCGTTTCAGTATTATTGTCAAAACTTTATTTAAGCCATGAAATTTGGAACAAAAGCAGTACATGCAGGTGTAGAACCTGATCCTACTACTGGCGCGATCATGACGCCTATTTATCAAACCTCCACATATGTTCAGGAGTCGCCATCAAAGCATAAAGGCTATGCCTATGCACGTGGGGCAAATCCAACTCGTAATGCACTTCAAAAAAGTATTGCAGCCTTAGAGAATGGTAAATTTGGAATCTGCTTTTCATCAGGCATGGGCGCCACCGATGCCGTTATCAAGTTGCTAAGTCCTGGAGATGAAGTAATCACTAGCAACGATCTATATGGCGGTTCGTATCGAATGTTTAAAAAAGTTTATGAAAAATTTGGAATAAAATTCCATTTCATAGATCTAACCAAAACAGAAAATCTAACGGCTACTATAAACGAAAAAACAAAATTATTATGGATAGAGACTCCCTCTAACCCACTTATGAGAATTATTGACATTGCCACATGCACAACTCTTGCAAAGAAGCATAATATTTTGGTTGCAGTTGATAATACATTTGCCTCACCATACCTACAAAATCCGTTAGCCTTAGGTGTAGATATTGTTATGCACTCGGTAACAAAATATTTAGGCGGCCATAGCGATGTGATTATGGGTGCATTGGTTGTCAATGATGCATCGCTACATCAAGAGCTTGCCTTTATTGCAAACTCATGTGGTGCTGTGCCTGGTCCTCAGGATTCTTTCTTAGTGTTGCGTGGAATTAAAACGCTACATCTAAGAATGGAGCGTCATTGCTTTAACGGAAAAAAAATTGCCGAATATCTAAACTCGCATGCAAAGGTGGGTAAAGTGTATTGGCCAGGATTTTCAAATCATCCCAATCACGAAATTGCAAAAAAACAAATGCGTGATTTTGGCGGCATGTTATCGTTTACACTTAAAGATGATAGTATCGAAACGGCAACAAAGTTTATGGAGCGTGTGCAATTATTTTCGCTTGCCGAATCTCTTGGCGGAGTTGAGTCTCTAATTAACCATCCCGCATCCATGACCCATGCAAGCATTCCTAAGGAAGAACGAATCAAAAATGGATTAAGCGAATCTCTAATCCGCTTAAGCATTGGCATTGAAGACGTAGAAGATTTAATTGAAGATTTGAACCAATCTTTAGCGAGTATCTAAAAAAAAGAGGTTGCCTCAAGAGGCAAGCAATAGGCCTCGATAAACGCAAGGCTTTTGAGATAACCTCTTATTACCTAGTTTGGCTTTGCAACTCCGTTATGCTTTGTTCTGCGGATATGTCTGTTTGCTCTATTCTGTTTGCGCGCAAGTCTGCTACTTTCTGATGCTGTAACAGTTCCATCAGCCTTTACTCTGCGCTCTGATCTTCGAATGTGACGTTGTTCCGAATTAAGAACTGCCGCTTCTTTATTAGTAAGATCTCCATTAGCGCGGCCTTCATGAATTCGGGCACGTTGCGCACCTTGGCGTACATCCACGCGAGGTGTGGTTTCCTGAGCCCATGAAATCATACTCAACAACATCAAGGCTGGGAAAATAAAGTTTCTAGTTTTCATTTTTATTTGATTTGCCCATTAGAGCGAAAACCCTTTACAAGGTTTAACCAGTCTTTAAAAAAACTTATTGATTCCGGCTTTCCGGTATTGTTACAATAAATTCAGCGCCCACTCCCTGCATACTATGCAAGTGAATGGAACCACCCAATCTATCCACTAATATTTTAACAATAGCTAAGCCCAATCCATTAGAACTTTCACCCCCTGTTGGCCTGGCAGAAAGCGGTTTGAATTTTTGAAAGAGAAATAATTTATCAGTTTCTGAAAAGCCTGGCCCAGAATCTTTTACCGAAATAATCGCCATTTTATTTTCAATCTTTCCACGGACTACTATTGATGCATTCTTCGATGAAAACTTTATGCCATTAGAAACCAGGTTATCAATAATCCGATTAATAAAATCAGGATCAGTACAAAATAAATTCTCAAATGAATGTTGCACAATTAATTTAATCGACTTTACATCTGCCGTAACCCGAAATGAATTCACTCGTTGCTCTAGTAAGCTTCCCAAATCAACAGTAGATGCTACCGAAACCCTGGCATTTTCAGCAAATGCATTCACATCCAATAAATCCGTAATCAGGTTACCGCCCGAACTTGTTGCATTTTTTATCATGGATAAATATGCCTGCTGCTGCAGACTCAACCCACCCTCGAGTTCCATAATATTTGCCAGTCCAGCAATTCTATTAATGGGTGACTTAAGGTCATGAGCCACTATATTCATCAGCGTATCTTTTTCATTATTCACCTCATTCAATTGAACATTTTGCACGCGCAGGCTTTTATTAACTTTGGTGATAACCTCCTGTTGTTTTAAAATTTTCTCATTCTGCTCCTGAAGGCGAAGGTTGCTTCTCTTTCTTTTACGACCGTACATCAGCAATACAGTCATGGTTATCGTTATCGAAATAACAATAACTAATAATAGCCTGTTTTGAAATCGCTGCGAGGCAATTAGGGCTTCATTCTTAATCTTATTTGCTACCAATAGCTCATTCTCCTTTTCTTTTCTTTCAATCTGCAATTGAAACTGAAGGCGCTCGTTTTGCTCTTGTAAGTCTATGTTTTTAATTCGTTCACTCAGTATTTCGGCTTTAACATTTGTTTCGGCCGCCTTACTCTTATTGCCAAGAGCTTGATAACATAGTGCGAGGTTTTTGGTTGCATCAATTTGATAGTTGATGTTTCCAGATTGTTCTGCCTTTTGAACTATATCTTCAAAAATTGATAAGGCTGCAGGAAAGTTTTTTCTGAAAAGGAAATATTTACCGCGAATAAGGGATGCTCGGATAAATATATTTTGATTAATAATATCAGAGACTGTTTTTAAAACCTCGCTTGCCTTTGCATAAGATTCTTCATATCGCTTCTCATTTAATAAAATTTCAGCAACTCCCAATTCAATTTCCGCCAACGTAACCGGATCATGAATCTTTTTGGCCAATGAGTCCGCCATTTGCAATTTCTTCAACGCCCCTTTGGTATCTCCCTTTTCTTCATAAATCAAACCGAGTTCCAGAAGGGAAGAAACAATGCCGCGTTTATCATCAATGTTTTTCCTTAACTCATAAGCCTTTGTTGACATGGCTATTGCCTGATCAAAATTATTCTGTGATTTATAAATGTTCGCTAAACTCCTATACACATAGGCCAATCCCAATTTATCCTGAATAACTTCAAAAATATCTTTAGATCGAATAAGGTTGTCATAAGCCCGATCCATATCACCGCCATCAAAAAACATACGTCCTAAATTATTGTACCCAAAGGCTAATTGCACGGAGTCTTGTTGCTCCATAGCAACATCAATCGACTGTTGATGGTAGTCTAATGATCTTTTATAATCACCCTTGTTGGCCATTGCCAACCCAATAAAACTCAAGGGCTTTGAAAGATTTTTTTTTAACTGTATTGCCTTGCCCATTTCATAAGCACGAGAACAATAAAATATTGTACTATCCGGATACGAGTATCGATACTCAAACCCAAGTGCATTAAGCAGGTCATATTGCTCTTGCGTTACTTGCTTGTTAAGGGATTCGCGTAAGCTATCTATCGTTTCCAGGTTCTGAGAATAGCCAACAAATAAATTGGTGAAAAGTATAAAGAATAATGCCCCTGAAAATCTAATCATACTGCGCGGTTGTCACTGCTTAAAAATCTTGGCAAATAACTATTTCTATAAACAATTTAAAAAGCCAAATCACAGCTCTCTCTCCTTATGTAAGAAGTTGATGCAAACAAGACAATTTCAAGGGTAGGGTTCTGAATAAATTAAAATCCTAACAAATCATTCTTTTTCAACAAAATTTAAATCGCGACCAAAAGTTTCATCAATCAATCGCAATGCGAAAAAGGCAATTATTATCGTAATAACTCCCAACAATAGGGCGCCTGAAAGAATTCCTATTTGTTCGCGGAAATATTTAAAAATTATAGTAAGTGGAATCACGGTTCCCCGGATAAAATTGGGTACCGTAGTGGCTACCGTTGATCTCAGGTTTGTGCCAAATTGCTCAGCAGCAATGGTAACAAACAGGGCCCAATAACCCACGCCAAATCCTAACAGAAAACAACCCACATAAAAACCACCTGCGCTATGAAAAGGCCAGTATAAAAATCCCACTACGGATGCAAGCGTGAGAAAAATAAAGGCAAACACTGTCCTCTTTCTGGATCTTATAATCTGACTGATTATTCCACTGGTCATATCGCCACCGGCTAAACCAATATAACTAAACATCACCGCATCGCCTGCCACTACCCCACTAATGTTCATTGCCTTCGCAAACTCAGGCGAAAAGGTTATTAGTATTCCAATTACATACCAAATCGGCAAACCAATTAATATGCACCCGATAAATTTTGTTAATCTTTCTTTTTGAGTGAATAGTTGAAAGAAATTTCCACGCTGCACGCCCTGCTCTTTCACTTTTAAAAAAATTCCCGATTCAAATACACTTACTCGTGCAATTAATAAAACCAATCCCAATCCCCCGCCAATGAAATAAGCAATATGCCAATCAAAAATTTTAGAAATATAGTTGGCAAACACCGCGCCCATTAATCCCACCGTAGCTACCAGAGTTGTTCCATACCCGCGCAACTTGGTTGGCAAAGATTCTGAAACCAACGTAATGCCCGCCCCTAATTCACCCGCCAATCCAATGCCGGCAATAAATCGCAGCAAGGCATATTGATTTACGGTTTGGGCAAATCCATTGGCAATATTTGCTAACGAGTAAAGTAAAATTGATCCAAACAAAACAGATAGTCGACCACGCTTATCGCCCATCACACCCCAAATAATTCCACCAACCAAGAGGCCAGCCATCTGAACCCGAATCAAAAATTCACCTTGGCTAAGCATCATATCCTCGGATACTCCCATCGATCGAAGACTGGGAATTCTAACAACACTAAAAAGCAATAGATCATAAATATCTACAAAATAACCGAGCGCGGCCACGATAACCGGAACACTCAAAAGCTGTTTCATACTGCTGGAATTCATGCTTCAAATTTTTCTTTAAAATAGTTTAGTTTTATCGAAATCCAATCCCCCCTGTCATTTGTCATAGTATCTAATCACAAATACTACTAAGTTACGCGCATGCTTAATTCGTCAGTCATCAAATATTATTCTGACGGCTCAAGTCAAATCGTTCATGATCTTAACTCTTTTTTGATATGACGGAAGTCTGATTGGCCGCTAATAAAAAAAACAATGCAAATCTGATCCGATAGAAGTAAACTCGCTACTAAATCAAAACTTAAAAGCTATGAAGAAGCTTATCATCCTATTCTTATCTGTGCTGGTTGTAGGCCCAGGTCTATTCGCTCAAAAAAAGGGCTCATCAAATCTAGCAAAATCCTCAACTACTTATGATGAAAAACTTTACAATGCTTTGGAGTGGCGTAGCATTGGACCATATCGAGGGGGACGGGCAGATGCCGTTACGGGTGTTCCGGGCAAACCGAATTTATTTTACTTTGGCGCAACAGGTGGTGGCGTGTGGCGCACAACCGATGCCGGAAATAGTTGGGAAAATATTTCAGATGGCTTCTTCGGAAGTTCCATTGGTGCCATTGCGGTAAGCGAATGGGATAACAATGTGATTTATGTAGGCCAGGGTGAAGTTACCGTAAGAGGAAATGTATCTTATGGTAACGGCATGTATAAGACTACCGATGCCGGTAAAACCTGGACACACATTGGGTTAAACGATTCGAAGCACGTATCGCGCATTCGCATCCATCCAAAAAATCCTGACTTAGTATATGCAGCCGTATTGGGCGATCTTTTTAAAACCTCAGACGAGCGGGGTGTCTATCGCTCTGAAGATGGCGGAAAAAACTGGAAAAAAGTTTTATTCGCTAATGCGGATGCCGGAGCGATTGACTTAAGTATGGATCCAAACAACCCGCGCATTCTTTATGCTTCAACCTGGCGCATAAGAAGAACACCGTATAGTCTTGAAAGTGGTGGCGAAGGTTCTGCACTTTGGAAAAGCACGAATGGTGGCGACACGTGGACAAACATTTCAAAAAATGAAGGCTTGCCAAAAGGCCTCTGGGGAATCTCCGGGGTTTCAGTTTCACCTGTAAATTCAAATCGCATTTACGCAATCATTGAAAATGATAATGGTGGCGTTTACCGATCGGATGACGGTGGTGAAAAATGGAGTAAAGTAAATGACGACAGAAATCTGCGCCAACGCGCCTGGTATTACTCGCGCATTTATGCCGACACAAAAGATGAAGACATGGTTTATGTAATGAACGTATCGTATCATAAATCAAAAGATGGCGGAAAAACATTTACCTCTTACGATGCACCGCATGGCGACCATCATGATTTATGGATTGCCCCTGAAGACAATCAGCGAATGATTATTGCGGATGATGGTGGCGCACAAGTTTCATTTGATGCTGGTGAAAACTGGACAACCTATTTCAACCAACCTACTGCGCAATATTATCGAGTAGTTACAGACAATCATTTCCCTTATCGGATTTATGGCGCGCAGCAAGATAACTCTACACAACGCATTGCCCATCGCACGGATGGCTATTCCATTGGCGAGCGCGATTGGGAACCAACAGCCGGTGGCGAGAGTGGTCACATAGCCATTGACCCAACCAACAATGATGTTGTTTATGGCGGAAGCTATGATGGATTTTTAACGCGCGTGAATCATGAAACCGGAGAGCAACGCGGCATCAATGCCTGGCCTGACAATCCAATGGGGCATGGAGCAGAAGGCGCGAAGTATCGCTTTCAATGGAACTTCCCAATTTTCTTTTCACCTCATAATCCTAAAAAATTATATGCAGCATCTCAAAATTTGCATGTCTCTTATAATGAAGGTCAAAGTTGGGAATTGATTAGTCCGGACTTAACACGCAACGATCCATCTAAGCTTGGCCCTTCGGGTGGCCCGATTACAAAAGACAATACAGCAGTTGAATATTATTGTACCATTTTCGCTGTGGCGGAATCGCCTTACGAAAAAGATTTAATCATTGCCGGCTCCGATGATGGTTTGCTTCACATCACAAAAGATGCAGGTAAAACCTGGACGAAAATAACTCCGCCCGGAATACCCGAGTGGACTATGTTTAATAGTGTAGAGTTCGATCCATTTGTTAAAGGCGGTGCTTATGTAGCCGCTACTGGTTATAAGCAAGGCGACTACCATCCCTATCTTTATAAAACAAAAGACTATGGAAAAACCTGGACTAAGATTGTTGACGGTATCGATCCTACACATTTTACCCGCGTGGTAAGGGCTGATCCAAAACGCGCAGGTCTTCTTTATGCAGGAACAGAATTCGGAATGTATATTTCATTCGATGATGGCGCCAGTTGGAAACCCTTTCAATTAAATCTTCCAATTGTTCCTATTACGGATCTTACTATTAAAAATGACAACCTGATCGCGGCAACGCAAGGAAGAAGTTTTTGGCTGATTGATGACATTACCCCATTGCACCAACTCAATGAAACTATTTCGAAGAGTGATGTTCATCTATTTAAGCCTATGCCAAGCTATCGCATGAATGGTGGGCAAGCTGGGCGCAGAGATCAACCAAAAAATGAAGGCGCAAACCATCCAGGTGGAGTAATGATTCATTTCTTTTTGAAAGATACCATTAAGGCTGTTGCATCTTTAGAAATAATGGAAAAGAATGGAATGTTGATAAAGAAGTTTGCCACCAAACCGAACAAGAAAGAAAACGAAGAAGCATTGAAAATAAAACCGAACATGAATCGGTTTGTATGGGATATGCACTACGCTGATGCCGAAGGTTTTGACGGTTTGATTATGTGGGCAGGTTCACTCACCGGACCGAAAGCAATACCGGGAACTTATAAAGCGCGCTTAATAGTGAATGGAAAAGTTTCTGAAACCGAATTTGAAATAGTTAAAGATCCACGCACCAGTGGAACAATCTCTGACATTAAAGATCAATTTGACTTTTCTATTGCGGTGCGCGATAAACTCTCTGAAACTCATAAAGCAATTAAGAAAATAAGAACAGCCAGCGAACAAATAAATCGTGTAACCGAGCCGATGAAAGGCAAGGAAGACATGAAAGAAGTGACCGAGTTAGCTAAATCTATTTTAGACGACATGAAGAAAATAGAAGAGGCTTTGTATCAAACTAAAAACCGAAGTGGACAAGATCCTTTAAACTACCCTGTGCGCCTGAATAATAAACTTGCTGCATTAGGCGGAGAAGTTGAGGGTGGCGATTACAAACCAACTAACCAGGTGAAGGAAGTGCATAAAGAAATTGTTGATCAGATTGATGTTCAATTAAATCAACTGAACAAGATTATGACAAACCAGGTACCGCGGCTTAATGAGTTAGTAAAACAAAAACAGATAAGTGCTATTTCAATTGATAGCATGTAGTCTAATAAGAATATATCATTTGAGCGCATACTATAAATTATAGTATGCGCTTTTTTTTGGTTAAAATTCCAAATTGATCCATCTTCACAGAAATTAAAAATCGAACAATTGTAAAATGAAAGTAATCGTTATAGGAGGTACGGGTCATATAGGCACTTACTTAGTTCCCAGATTAGTAATGGCCGGCCACGAAGTAATTTGTGTGAGTCGTCAAAAAAGTGACCCGTATAACAAGAATCCTTTTTGGAAGTCAGTCCGGCATGTTACCATAGATCGCGGTGAAGTTGAGAAAAATGGCAATTTTGGATTACAGATTAAGAAGTTAAAAGGAGAGGTAGTAATCGACCTGATTTGCTTTACCCCCCAAAGTGCTACCCAACTTGCAGATGCGCTGTTAGGTGAGATTCAACATTTTATTCACTGCGGCACCATGTGGGTGCATGGCCATAGCGAACAAGTGCCTACCTCAGAAAATCAAAAGCGTAAACCTTTTGGCGAGTACGGCATCAATAAAGCAAAAATTGAATCTAGTCTCCTTTCAGTTTGTCGCCAACATGGATTTCCTGTTACTATTTTACATCCGGGGCATATTACCGGGCCAGGTTGGCTGCCCGTAAATCCGGTAGGTAACTTAAATCCCGAAACCTTTATTCAATTAGCGAAGGGAAAACAAATTACTTTACCCAATCTCGGAATGGAAACGGTTCATCATGTTCATGCCGATGATGTTGCCCAGGCTTTTATTGGAGCCATTGACAACTGGCAAAATTCTATTGGAGAAAGCTTCCATGTTGTTTCGAGCCAAGCCCTTACGTTAAGAGGATATGCAACAGCAATAGCAGAATGGTTTGGTCAGGAAGCCAATCTTAATTTTCAACCTTGGGAGGAATGGAAAAAAACAGTCAGTGAAAGAGATGCTGAACTAACATGGGACCATATCGCGCACAGCCCAAACGGAAGTATTGCTAAAGCCCAAAACTTATTGCATTACCAACCACGCTATAGTTCGTTGCAGGCAATTCAAGAGGCCGTTACAAATTATTTTGAAAGGGAGAATATAAAAATCTGATTTCAAGCGGAGTCTATCTCGACTCCGCCATAAATTGAAACTCTAGTTTGATTCTAATATCCTAAACAGCTCATCTAAGTTCGGAGTGATGATAATCTCTGTTCTTCGGTTCTTCTGTTTGTTCTGTGGAGTATCATTGGGTGCCAAAGGCGAATACTCTCCTTTACCCGAAGCCGTTATTTGCTTAGCTGATACTCCGGCATCGGTAAGAATTTTTGTAATCGAAGTCGCCCGCATCACACTCAAGTCCCAATTGTCTTGCATGTAAGCAGATTTTTTTGAAATCGGCACATTATCCGTATGGCCTTCAATTGTAATCTGAATATCTTTTTGGTCTTTGATGGCTTTGGCCAATTGTTGCAACGCGCCTACTCCTTTGTTATCAACCACAATACTGCCAGAACCAAAAAGAAGTTGCTCTGCAAGCGATACATATACTTTTCCATTCTTCACCTGAACAGTCAGGTCGCTTTCTTTAAAGTTGAGCAAGGAGTTACTGATGCGATCTTTTAAATCCTTAACTGCCTTATCCTTATTTGCCAATACTTTTTCTAATTCCTTTACTTTCTTTTCTCGCTCAGCCAAACTATAGCTAAGTGAATCATTCTGTTTACGGGTACTCTCCAGGTTTTCCTGAATGGCCAGAAGCTGGTCTTTTTGCGTTGCAAGGTCGCGATTTAGTTTTCCACTGTTATTCAAAGAATTCTTGTAATACGAATTCAGTTGGTCATACTCCTTATTAAGATCATCTAACTTTGCACTTGTCGTGCGATAGCTTTTACCAATATCCGTTGTGTCCTGCTTTAACTTGGCCAAAGTTTCATTTAACTCCTTTATGGAAGTACTTGCTTTGTCTAATTGACTATTTCGTTCAGCTAACTCACCCTCAGCCTTCACCTTTTGTGCAAGCACATCATCAAACTTCTTCTTAGTAACAATACACGATGAAAAAATTAGAAGTGGGATGATGACTAAAAAATTGGAAACTCTCATAGCTTAAAAAATTTAGTGACAAATATCTTAAATTCAATTCATACCTTCGATCAGGAAAGCAATATATATTGAATAACTAAATTAAAATCCATAGCTCTACTCTCCTATGGAGGGGTTGGGTGAGGTGAAAATCTATGGAAGGAATGTTAAAATCAGGATCGCTAAAAGATAAAACGATCATCATTACCGGAGGCGGCACGGGCTTAGGTAAATCAATGGGCAAATACATGCTCGAACTTGGCGCTAACCTGGTTATCACCAGCAGAAAAAAAGACGTTCTTGAAAAAGCCGCTGCCGAACTTCATGCGCAAACGGGAGGCACGGTGCTATCGTTAGTTTGCGACATCCGTAAGTACGAAGAAATTATTGCGGTCATTGAAGCAACCGAAAAACGGTTTGGAGCCATCCATGGTGTATTGAATAATGCCGCTGGCAATTTCATCAGCCCAACGGAACGACTTTCGCATCGTGCCTTTGACATAGTGGTGGATATTGTTTTGAAAGGTACCTATTATATGACGTTGGCTATTGGCAAGCATTGGATTTCAAAAAAGCAACCTGGCACATTTCCAAACATTGTTACTACTTATGCTTGGACGGGTTCGGGATATGTTGTTCCATCAGCATGCAGTAAAGCAGGTGTGTTGGCCCTTACTCGTTCCTTGGCCGTTGAATGGGCAAAGTATAATATCAGAAGTAACGCCATTGCACCGGGGCCATTCCCAACAGAAGGTGCGTGGAGCAGATTATTACCAGGCGAACTTGTACAAAAGTTTGATCCCGCTAAACGTATTCCGCTTAAGCGCGTAGGCGAACATCAGGAGTTAGCAAATCTTGCTGCTTATCTTATGTCCGATTATTCGGCCTACATCAATGGCGAGGTGATAACAATAGATGGCGGTGAATGGCTTCGAAATGGTGGCGAGTTTAGTCACCTGGAAGGAATCTCCGATGAGATGTGGGATAGTTTGGAAAAAAGTCGCGGCAAATAATCAATAGAATCTTTTAGATAAAAGTAAAGCCTGAATAGTAATGAGATTCCGACTCTCGCTTAATTAATGGGCGTTACCGTAACCGCATCTTCAAAAAACGAATAGATAAAAAACTTTTTATTTTTAGTATCCATTCCAAATACAGGCGCAATGCTACTTTCCAACGGTTTATTTAAAACCGAATTTCCAATCTGATCATACAGATAAGAAAATTTTTGCTCATCATCATAGAAACAAAAAACAGTTCTGTCTGACGACAAATTAACAGCCGAAGTAATAAGCTTGGATGAGCCTGGATTTTGCTTTTCAAACACTAGTTGATTCTGCTTATTGAACACCGCAATTTTATCATTATCAATTCTAATGGAGAAAAAGTCAGACTTGCCTGTTTTGGTGGTGATTAGGGAATACTTTGAGTTATTACCTTTCACAAGATTTTCTTGTGAAATAATTTTTCCGTCAAGACTTCGCTTAGTTACAATGCCTTCATTTAGGATAGTGTAAAGAAAAGTATTCGACAGCTTAGTTCCTTTTTCAATAAAATAATCTCCGGAAAATGGTTTTAGTTTAATCGGAGATCCTGCTTCGTAATCTCCTCTGCGGTTAAAGAAATGAACAGCGCCATCCTCAGTAAAAATCAAGAAATAATCTTTACCGGCAATCCTATAATGTTGGGCATCATTAATCTTTGATTTTAGTTTTTTGGGATTCCAGCCTTCTAACTCTTTACCTCCTTTGTCAAGAATATAAACATCCTCACCAGCAGAAAGCAAAAACCGGTAATCTCTGCTTTTATCGTAATCTACAACCTCAGAATGATTAATTGTGAATGGATATTTTTTTGGAAACCCCTGCACATCGCGACCAAGCCGATCAATAATATAAATGGATGTTGGTGTAGTAATGAAATATTGAAATTTATTATTCTTGAAATAATCCAGCTCTTGAACATCTTGTATCATACCATCCAATGGATATTGCCAAAGAATACCATTAGCACTGGAGAAAAGATGTATTTTAAAAGTAGAATCCTGTAGAATCAATTCTTCATTTGAAGATACATGACTTTTAACCGTATATCCGGATGCAATGGTATTAGGCAATCTAAAGGAAGCTCGTTCTGGGCGGCTTGATTTGTTTGTTTTCCCTTTTTCAGATGGTGCTGTTTCAATGTTTACGCTCGTATAAAAATGATTATCAAGCGAAGTTAATTGCACACTCGCCCATATTGGAGATGACAGATGCATAGAGTCAATAAGTGGCTTCCATTTTTTACTAATCCCATCATTCAATATGAGTTCCTTAAAAAACATTGAAATGTTACTCTCTTGCAATCCCCTTTCGTAAAATCTTTGAAAAGAAAGTGACCTGCCCCAAGTATCCTCATTCTCAATAGCATCAATCAATGATTTAATATCCGCAACATCTTCAGCAAAGAATCCAAAGTTCTCTCTCACCGTATAGAATTCATAGTTGCCCGTTGGAATCAAATCCCGAAATGTTTGATGCAGCTTACTCGACTTACTACTTCTTATTTCATATCCTGCATACGACTCAAAGTAATCTCCTGAGTCAAGGGACACTAAATTATGATCTTTCAGTTTAATAAATAGCAGGAACTTATTCTGTTCTTGATCAATGGTACATACAGTTAACTCGTCAGCAATATCCGATTCTAAATCATTCTTGGCTCCAATCGCTTTAGCTAACTTTTTAAAATCAGAAAATCCATAATGAATTGATGCCTTTGAAGAGTTTGGGATAAACCGAGCCATCTCAAACTTAACCGCCCGTTGATCTTGAAAAACCGCCAGACTTGTTTGCTGCTTAATGCTATCAATCGTAAAACCATTCATCGAAATAAAAGAATCATCAACTTTAACATCCAACATGGCAGATTTCGCAAACTGATTCAATAGGGGTATTGAATTTCTTAACGAAGAATTAGTTAGCGTTGAACGAGACAACTGATTGAAGTTTATGTAAAAATTTCCGGCATCCGATTTAATAGATGCAAATTGAAATAATTTTTTATTTTGAGTTCTGAAATTCACACTCCTCTTATCAGCAAACGTTCGGATTGCATTTTCAATTAAGAAGGAAGATTTGCTTAGCAGAAATACTTCGTCAATATAAGTGAAAGCCGCAGTCACAGCATTCTTCTCATCTCTGATTTCCTTTATCTCATTCCCATTATAAAGTCGGCTTACAATTTTTTGCTTTGATTGCGAAAGAATTGTGTCCTTAAGTAATAAAATATATTCTTTCTCTATGAGCGGATAAGAATAGAGCAACTCGTACTCATCTTTTGCAATACTTTGCAAAGAAACGGCAAACGCTGTGGATGATATTCTAAAAAATGGTTGTAGTATTTTTTCTGTTACAATAGGTCGATGTATTGTCTCAAAAATTAAAACAGAATTCTGATCGATTGCGTCCCAGTAAGTTACTTTCCGATTCTCGCAAGAGGTAAACAAACTTACCAGAACGAAAGCTAGGATAGTAGTTAAAATGCTATGTTTCTTCACCAATCCCAAAACTACAAAAATTTGAGACGAGCACATGAAGGTTATCACTCAACAAAAGTCTTTCTAAATGAATCAAAAAAAAAGCCTTCGTGAGTTATACGAAGGCTTTAGGTAATAAAAATAGGCAACGACTTACTCTCCCGGGTTTTACCCTAGTACCATCAGCGCGGGTGGACTTAACTTCTCTGTTCGGAATGG
>Ga0154020_10002190_pt1 | contig 23765 bp, 15 predicted proteins | sample Klosneuvirus_201_FD_109709 | JGI IMG/M metagenome (GOLD analysis project Ga0154020, IMG submission 109709) | Active sludge microbial communities from wastewater, Klosterneuburg, Austria - Klosneuvirus_20160825_MG | ecosystem: Engineered > WWTP > Aerobic digester > Activated sludge | place...
CTCGAAATCAACGACGCGAAGCACTTCGTTTGCGGTTGTCGGTAAGTTTGCTCGAAGGCCAAAGTGTTGCCGAATGTCCCTGAGCCATTCTTCCGAGATCCTCACGCCTACAAGCCGGGTTCCGTCGTCCGTTGTCGTTCGGACAATGTTAAGGGCTTCGCGACTGAGAGTCTTCAGATACTTCCATATCGGAAGCAATGCACCGCTCAAAATATGTACAGTTCTGTTGTCGAATGCGGGTATTTTGTTCTCCTCATTCACCCACCAGCCTTCTGCCCTTGTCTTCGGAACTATCCGATAGCGTTGATTTAGCTCGCTCTCGCGTAGATAGGCTACATTTCGACCGGCAGGTTTCGTTACTGAGAACATCTGATAGCGTTCTCCTGATTCTGGATCCGTATGCGATAAGGTTCTTCTGACTGCAACGTAAGATCCGTCTCGACGGTCCTGAAAGAACTGATGTATTTCGCTAGCCGCCATGTCTTGATATTTTGCAGGAGTAGTCGCGACTTTAAGCTCGAGTTTGTAGTAGACAGTCTTCGCTCCGGTCATTGGATCGGAATTTAGAATTTGCGGCGAGCCTGAGATCGCGACCGACATCGCCTTTAGGTCCTCCATCCCGTCGTCGAGTTTGCCTTTCTGTTTTAGATATTCGATGGTTTCCAGAAATGTCGAATAGAAGTAGTCGAAGAGTGCGTTCTGACGGTCAACCTCTAACGACAGAAGCCTATTCAGGAAGCGCGGGATATTTGTCTTTTCGCTGTCCGGAACCTCCTCACTCCCATCGATCGTCTTCACAAGCCCCATGTCTTTCAGAGCTTTTTGGGGATCGTCTAGTCCCTCGATCTCCCGGCCTCGCATTATACCTGTAAGCACGACGTTTAGCGCCGAACGTCCTTCTCTAGATTCGAGATTGTATTTATCGAGGTTGCCGGCTTTCTCTGCTCGTCGGTCGCCCTTTGTAAGGGCCCCCATATTTCCAAGTCGCCTGGCGATGGTTGAGGAGAATCTTTTCTCGCCTCCGAGTTCCGTGAAAACGAGCAAATAGACTGGCGGTGCAACTTGGCCGGTACGATGTGTGCGCCCGAAGTCCTGGATCTGTTTATCGGCGGACCATTTAAGCTCTGCTGCAATGTGAAGACGTCTTTGCTGGTTTCCGACAGTTCGCCCCGCATGAAGGCTGTCACCCGTAGATGCCACTTCGGACATGATGGCGATCCGTTTATCACCATTCTGAAAGGCATTCTTTTCATGCAGGTTTATAAGCTTTGAAGGAACCCCGGCGAGTTGTCGCGGGCGATACTCAAGTGTGCCACTTGCCGTCCGAATAAGACGTTTCTTCCTGCCGGTCATCTCCGCGATATTCTCGACTCCGAAATAGTTTACAAGTTGGTCAAGCGGATGTTCGGGGACTTCAAGGATAGATAGCTTATCGAGCAGTTCTGCCCTAAGTTGCATAGCCGCCCGACTTTCCACCTGATCGCCGTTTTCGTCTAAAAGAGGGACATATTCGATAGTTCCGCTGTAGGGATTGGTTCTTTCCTGAAAACATGCGGTCGGAAAACAATGTGCCACTAATCGAGTAAGTGTTTCTCTCGGACTGAAATCGAGACTGTCTATCGCTTCATCTTGATCCGCTGCACGCTCTATCTGCTTTTTGGTCTGGCTTTCGCCTGTGCCGGATATCGAGACCACAATGGACTCTCTTCTACCGAGCGCAGCTTCTATCTCGCGAATCAGTGTCGGGACTTTGAAGGCAGTAATGAGATTGCGAAAGCATCGTTGATGCTCTGCCCAGAATTGATTGAGGGCATTGCTTCGGGTGGCTTTTCCGGAATTAGTTAGTTCCAATGCCCGATGGATATTCCGAAAGACCTCTTGCCAGCCCTGGGCCATGTTGTCGTACATCCGTCGCTGAGCAGGCGTCAATTTATGAATAACCTCCCGAAACTCGACCGATAATCCAGATTCGGGATCGGTTCCCATGCTCAGATTCCCGCAAAGGTATCGGCCCATCGCCTTCAGGTCGCGGCAGACCATTTCCAGTGCACCCACACCGCCCGATTCGATCTCTTCGGCGAATTGCTCGAAGCCTAGTGGAAAGTTGGTTCCTGCTCCCCATAGTCCGAGTCGTGACATGTATGCGAGGTGCCGCACCTCTCCTGCGGACGTGGCGGAAGAATAAACAACTCTGACATCTGGAAACTTTTCAGGGTTCTGGATCTCAAGTACAGCGGCTCCGGTCTGTGTCGACTTGCCGCGGTCGTCGGCAAAGGCGTACTTGGCCTTGTGCCCTTCATCGAAGATCACAACGCCGTTTGGTCCGAGCCAGCGTGTTATTTTATCAATTCTTTTGTTTCCCTTTTTCGATCTGGCTATCAGCGACCGGTATGTGCAAAAGACGATTCCGTCTTCAATATCGATCTCTTGATCGGTCGGGAAATCGTTGATCAGCTTTATCGGCGGCGTGAGTCCAAGCCTTTTGAACTCGTCCGAGACCGCTTCAATCAGATCGGCCTTTACCGAGAACCATACCGAACGCCTTCGCCCCTGAAACCAGTTATCAAGAATTATTCCGGCGAGTGTAGCCGTCTTTCCCGTTCCGGTTCCGTCGCCGATGCTTATGCCTGCTCGTGCACCATCGGCCAGACGCTGTTCGTGTGACTGACCCGCGTAGATAATCCGTTCTAGCTGCATCGCCGAAAGTTTTCCTGTCTGGGACAGATATTTCGGCAGGCGTGGACGATACGTAATTGCCGGCGGTTCGACGTTGGCGAGACCGGGCGGTTCCACGATCACGCCAGGGTGCGGTGAACCACCCAGAACATATCGTGGAGAATAGACCTGAACGTCAGGCTCGCTCATTGGAGCAGACCCGGCCAAGTTTGATTCGCCCGAAGTTACAATTGGCACAGTAAGTCCTTCCGAACTCTGTTCTTGGATTGCGTACATTAATTTGTTTTCGATTAGAAGCGGATTCTCAAAGTCAGTGATTGCTCGAAAGCGTCTTCGACGGATCGAGCCACAATGTAGGGAATGCTCTCGATCTCAGCCGTTGAACCAGGCCGGGATGAGCTGGGTTTCGTTCCGATGAGGAGCGTCGTTTTCACGCTCGTGCCGTTGCAATAGAACTCACGACCAGGCAGTTCGATCGTGGCTTTCAATTCGATCTCAGGATATAGACTGCCCCAGAAGCGGTTGCCATAGCGCGACTCTGGTGAGCCATTCTCGCCAAGAATAACTGCAAACCGTCCACCCCTTTTGAGTCTTCGCAAGACTGAGTCGATATGGCGGAATCCGTATTCCACACTATTTCTTTGTACTCGTCCGGCGCTTGATGAGAATGGTGGATTGGCGAGAATAACATCGGGAATCAAATGGTCCGGCAGCAGATCATCAATGAACTTTCCGTCGAATGCATATGGCTCAAAACCTAACGTTTGAGCCAATACTCTTCGTCTCGGGTCGATCTCATTGGCTATTACACTTGCTCCGGTCGCCTCGGCCCATACAGCGAGACTGCCCGTTCCGCAAGACGGTTCCAAAACGGTCTCACCGAGCCGTATGTTGAGAATATATGCTGCGAGGTATGCGATCGCGGCAGGCGTCGAAAACTGTTGGAAAGTTATCTGGTTTTCGCTCCGCCATGTCTGCGTTGGCAGCCGCTCCTGAAGAGGTTTTAAGACCGTTGAAACCGCCTCAACCGGATCAAGTTTTGTTAGCAGTTCACTTCCATACTTCTTCTGAATTAGAGAGTTCAGTGCGGTCTCAGCGATCTCGTGGAAAATATGTGAGTCGTCAGTCGCCTCAAATACTCTAAAATCCCTACAAAGATCGATGAGTTCTCTGTTCGAAATGCGAGGCCCGCTGTCTACTGTTTTGGCGACTCGTTCGATGAGTCCTGTAAGTGAGTCTTTAGAAACTGTTGGCTCGCACATGACGCGAATTGTCAGCCGCTAAGTTCTTACGGAAAAATTCCACCTAGTTGATGGCTAGCCTCGTCGAAACATTCGGGCGTCAGCAATCCAAGCCAATCGGAAACGTCAAGATATTTGAGGGATGCTCCCGCGATCAGGGCATCGTCGATACCTTTGAAACGTTTATCCCACGCAATAATTTGCGTAGGTTTGTCGCAGGACAAGAACCGCTGTTCCCGAAGTCGTAGAGCAAGTAATGATGCCATTGCTCTCGCCACATGTGGATTTGTGGAGCAATCTGCATCGAAGGCGATCTCAAGAATCTTTTGCCGTGCCGCTTTGACGATCTCCTGGTGAGTTGTTGCCACTCCGCCGTTGGCGACGACATATCGATCCGGCATGAAGTTCTGAGCCGTCGCGGCCTTGAGTACACCCTCAGTAACAAGCACCGTCTCAATCGTCCCTTGTCTGAAGCTTACTGAGCCCTCGTGATGAAGCGGGGTGCCAGAACTACATCCTTGGAGCTTTCCGATCGACGACAGCCATTGATACTTTCCGTGCGTATTCTTAGCCCTTCCGATAACTTTGAGCTGGCAGGCCTGAATTAAACCACTCGAATCTAAAAATGGAATCAGAAGAAGATCCGCGTCATAGTCGAAATCACTACCTAATCGCGGTCTGCGGTTCGATCCTCGCCAAAATCCCGGGACGCCGTCAAAAGGCGGAATAGTTCCTCCCTCCTTTACAAGCAGTTCACTGAGCAATCGAACTAGACGATGCCTCTCGGTAGCCAACTTGGGAAGTATTCCGCATCGTCCGGAATCCAGTCCCTGTCTAAAGAGCCATGCGTCACCGTAAACCATCTCGAAGTTCGCCGGTAATGGCGAAAGCTTGATGAGTCTCTGATAGATCCAATTCCTGATTTCGATGGGAGCTACGGAAGTTGCTTTTGCTCGCTTAAATATCCTCTTTGGCTGACGATAAACGCCACGGGATGGTCCTCGACGATCGTCATAAAAGATTCCCCAACCATTGATGCTAAGTCTGTCGGCGTTTGTCGCGGATCGCGCACAAAACGCGATGTTGTTGTCCCTGGTCGTACTGCACCAGTCCGGTTTTCCGCAAATGCGGCACGGACTTTTCCTTGACACACGTCGGTATCCATTGATCATCTCAGTTAGGTCTGCTTATTTTACGGCACGTTACCGTCATTGCCTGGATAAGTGAACGAGCCCCTGAGGCAACAGGTTCTGCAGCTGCTCATATTCCCTTTCTTCGAGATTCAACCTTTCTCAACCGCCCCTTTTTTGATTTTTCGATAGCTGTGTCCACCGTGAGCACGAGCGTTCTTAATAGACTTGAGGCCAGAGCCGTTATAAGATACCGTACTAGCAATTTTTAGGTAATCATCGCCTTTCTTGCCCGAGAAAGAATCTGATTACCAATTTGGCCTGTTTGAAGAAGCTCTGAAGTCAGGCGGTTCTCCGTGTTTTTCTATTTTGTTGAGAGCTAGAAAACGTCACTGAATGAAAAACTCAAAGTTGGTAGCTTGAACTTGGATTGTTTCGGTAGTTGTTGAATGGAGAGTTTATCATGCGCGGGTGTCTCGGCCAGCTTATTCTCATTGGAATAATCGCTTTGATCGTAGTGGGCGTAGCGTTAAAGGATTCGATCGAATCATATTGGCGCGCTAACGATATTACCGCTATCGCTGCTGATAATGAAGCTTCTGTTTTTAACGCGAAAATAGCGGACTATGCAGATCAGAAATGGGACTCCGAAGCAACCAGATCTCAGGGTGTAAGAAAAATTGTCGTGGTCAATGTTGCGACCAAAAAGCGGGACGATCTGAACTCTTCCTTTCCGGAAGACATGCGTGCTATTAAGCACCAAGAGGTTGACGCAATTGTTTTGATTCGAAGGGGAGAGGAGCGAGTCGGTAGTTATTCAGACGGTTCTTCAGCGATAAGAAGAACTGCTTCTATTAGTATTTTACGTTCCAACGGAGACACCTTGTGTGCAACTAAAGAGTTTAAGGGGTCCGAACCGCCACAAAGCAAAAGGGGTAGAGGGGCTACTGCCTCCGGAGCAGAGCCAAGTGAAGCGGTAATAGCTTATATCAAATCCTGTATAGGAAATACGAAGTAGGACATCGCAATCAAGTTGTGTTTTTGAAATGTAAGCGCCGCTAAATGGTATGGAGCCAATTGAAAACAATCCCTTTCGAGTTCTAGGACTTCCTATAACCGCTTCGGTACGTGAGATTGAAAAACGCGCGACTGAACTGGAGACGTATGCATCGATGGGGAAGACCAAAAGCTATGACACTGATTTCGACCGTAAACCGATCGATCGAGCGCTTGAGAAGGTAAGGGCGGCAAAAAAGAAGCTTCAGATCGAAGGGGAGAAATTTCACCATTCGCTGTTCTGGTTTTGGAATCACAACAGCGTTGACGAACTTGCCCTCGAACTTGTTCGTGACGGCAATGAGGAGAAGGCATGCTCAATTTGGGAAAAAGCAGTGTTCTCCAATAGGGATGTTGTTTTCATTCAGATTCCCGAAATCGAGGATTTGATTTTAGCATCTTTGGATTGGCCAGAGTCGGATGATGATGATCATCGTCTGGAAATCGAAGGAAATGCATTTGTAATCGAGCGGAAAACGGCGGGAACCTCGGTAGCGACAGCTCCGGCCGATTTTGAGGATTCAGACCGCTGGGTTATTGAGTGTGACGTCGAATGGATGGCAGGCGATGATAACGTCGCCTTTGCAATTGTTTTCGGACGAGGCAAAAACAGTTATTTTTCATTTGATATTTCGGCAAACGGGTATTACAGGTTTGGACGGACAATCGAGTGGGATTTTGAAGAGATAATCGGGTGGACCAAGTATGACGATGCAACGATTTCTGGATACGACTTGAATCGGATCCAAGTCCAGCGAGACCAGGAAAACCTAATTTTCCGAATCAACGGATTTGTTGCGGGAAGAGTTCAGCATGAGCCGTGGTTTGGAAACCGGGTTGGCTTTAAGGTTTCCGGTAAGCAAACTGTGCATTTTACGAAGCTGAGATTAAGTAAGTTTAAGCTGGACGGCAATTACGCCAGCGGTATCAAGGTAACACGTAAGAATGTCAGTTGTGCGAAGAATCTTGCACTTTTGCATCTTTACCGATCGGCTCCTCGCAATATTCTGAAATCCAATCCTTGGGAGCGGGTCATTTCACTTTTTGAGAAATTCGTTTCGTCTGACTATTTCGACGAATATGTCAGGGTAGTCGTTGGAGAGCGATTTGTCCTAGATTGGAACAAGACAGTTGATGATCACAATCGAAGATTGGTCGAGAATCTAAAAGATACCTTGAATCAAACGTACGGGGTTACAACTCGGGCCTTTATCGATTCTTTCTCAGTCTTTCCTGACAAGAACTTTCAGGTCGTCAAGAATCTTTTTACGGCCGGGTCAATTCAGAAGATTGAGCGAGCCATTTCAATAGCAGAGGCACAAAGGAAAGCTGATGCTACCAAGGCCGTTGCCTCCGGTAAAGCGCTAATTTCCAGCATAGAGGCTGAAATTTCACGAATCGCAAAAACCCTAGGGGATTCTTCGATCGAGTATCAGTTGGCCTCAGACAAAGTTGTTGATGAGCTAGTACTATCGGGGATTGCTCACTTTAATGCAGTCCAAGATGACGAACCTGCTCTTCCTTTATACATATATGCAACAACCATTGCGGTTACGCCGAGGGCCATCGAGAGAGCAAAGGAGAGCCTCCGGACATGTGAACTTTCGATTCCGCTAAAGCACATTCATAAGCTGATTGAAGAGTCTCGGAATTTTAGAACGGCGTCCGCTCGGAACGCAATTTCGACAGGTCAAAAATTGATAGCAGAAACCAAAGAGCATCTTAGTAACTTAGAGGTTTGTGCAGGCGATGAATCCGATGAATTTAAGAGTGCAGCGAACTACTTGACATACGAAATTGTTCAATGCGGAATCGATCACTTCAATTCCACAAAGAATGATGAGCCGGCTTTGCAGCTATATCAGTATGCGGTGGCCCTCGCGGCTTCTCCTGAAGCTGAGAAGCATGCAAATGAAAACCTGTTGTCTTGCAAAGAATGGATTAAGAATAAGGCTTATCTCCTGTGTCATTTTTGCGGCAAAGATCAGCCAGAGAAAGAAACAAGTATTTCTAAGACGATGTATGTCGAAACATCAAGGGATAGAGTCTTTAATAGTACAAGCGTTGGCTATTCTTACGGTGATGTATTGATTCCACGATGTATGAACTGCAAGTCGCTGCATGGAGCACTAACGCAGTATTATACGAGATTCTTTTTCGTTATCTTAGGCGGAATGGCGACAGGCTCTATCGGGGCCATCTTGATATACCCACATTTTAAGAATGCATTGTGGCGTTCGGCGTGGGCATTACCACTTGATGGATGGACATTTGTGTTTTCAACTGCAATTTTGATTGGATTGATCTGTGGTTCACTTGCTTATTTGCTTATTTCCCGTGTAGATACCGACGGCATTCGCAAAGAAAACGATATTGAGGGATTCCCTGAAATTACTAAGCGGCGGTCGCAGGGCTGGACGTTCAGTAAGCCTTCTGCTTAAGATTCAACTTATGAAGATTGTTTGTGTATTCATTTTGGCAATATTTTTTCTCTTGCCTCTTAGCGCTCAAACATCGAACGACAGGAAGGTGATCAATGACTTGAGAAAGATTACGGTGCAGTTAAATTTGCTCAAGGATTCGAATGAGGAGTTGCGAAAGACCGTCTCAGGACAAAAGGACCAAATTGAACAACTGAATAAACAATTGAGTGACGCGCAAGTTGCAATTAAGTATGTATCGAACGCTTCAAATAGCTCAATAATGAGCGTATCTAATGAGAACGGGAAGATTAATAATCGCGTAGACGAAATTGGAAATTCGATTAACAGAAACAGTTTATTACTTACCTTGCTCTGCTTAGCACTAGCAATATCGGGAATTTCAGGCTTTTTATACCTGTTGCGGAGACCGCCAAAGACGCCAGAGATAAATGGAACTGCGGCTGCGAACACTTTGTCCGAAATCGGCCTAAATAAGTTCTCAGAGGAAAATACTAGAGATATTGAATTTCTTGACGTATTAACCAAAACCTTTTCCCTGCTTCAGGAACGGACAAAGATCGACAGCAATCTATCTGAAACAGTAAATCACAGCCTCCCTCTCAAGGTTGGCGATGAGATACATAGAATGCGCAAGAGAATTGAAAACATGCCTCAAGAGGTTAAGGGTCTCGGGGCCTTGAAGAACTCATTGATCCGTCTTGAAGAGGAAATAAATGCGGCCGGCTACGTCATGGTGGATCTATTGGGAAGAGATTATAACGAGGGAATTATTTGTGAAGCACGATTTGTTGAGTGTGCAAGCGTTCCTAGAGGGCGGGAAATTATAACAGAAGTCCTTAAACCACAAATAAATCACAATGGGCAATTGATTCAAGTTGCGAAAATTGAGGTTGGCAAATCTTACGACGAAGCGAAATGAAACCTGGCACGTACTTCGTACATATTTTGCATCGTGTGAATGCCGAGTAACAGAAAAACAGTTTTCACCCTTTATTGAGACCGAGTTTTATGAGTATTTTTTCAAACGACTATTGTCGATACATCACTACGAGCGTCTATTCGGCTGTTGGGGGCGAGTCTTTTACCGAAACGGACCTTCCTGTATTCCAGCGGTCCTTGGCTGAGTGGTGTAAAAACAATCAAATGGTCGCAGATGCGACTATCGACGGAGATAAAATTCTAATCAGGGCCGGCCACTTCTCGGAGGATGCAGGTCCAGGTATGCAGACAACGATTTTTCGAGATATTGCTCGGGATGTCGGTCGAGAAATTGATAACGGTTTCGGTTTCAGTATTAAAGAAACAATTAAAAATCCCTATCTTCATCACATTGAAAATGACTCAGCTCCTCTCGGTACCAGTGGTCCCCGATCAAAACGTATTGTGGCAAGAACAAGGATAGAGTATGGCATCGACTTAGGCACTACGAACTCAGCGATCGCAAGGTTAGAGGGCAATGAAGCTCTCATATTTAAAAGTGATGTTCAAAAAGACACTGTTCCATCATGTGTGCATTATCGGAAAGGAACAATTCTTGTCGGTGACCGGGCATATAACAGATATTCGGATGAAAAGAATGATGCGTTCAAAGGTTTTTCCAGTGAAGGAGATGACCGTGAATTGGCAAATACGTTCGCTGAATTTAAGCGCACGATGGGAACAGACAAGACGTACTCAAGCGAAAGTGCAGGTCGTTCATTTACATCGGAGGAGTTATCAGCAGAGGTACTGAAGTTTCTCAAGTCGCTTGTTCGAGACGAAGAAATCCCTGCGGTGGTGATCACTGTTCCTAGCAGATTCCACAGCAATCAAGTTGACGCAACACAAGCCGCTGCAGAACTGGCCGGTTTCGAATATTGTGAGCTTCTCCAAGAACCCATTGCGGCATCCATCGCGTATGGCATTTCAAAAGAGAATATAGATGGCTACTGGATCGTCTTCGATTACGGTGGCGGTACGTTCGATGTTGCTCTAATGAGGGTCGAAGAAGGAATTATGCAGGTTGTCGATACAGATGGTGATCCGCATCTTGGGGGCAAAGACATTGATTTTGCCATTATTGACAAAATCTTCATTCCTCAACTCGAGTCAAAATACAGTATTGGAAAGATACTCGCCAGTCCAAGCGGAAAGGCAAAGCTCCGAGATGCGCTCAAGTTCATTGCTGAAGAGGCGAAGATAGCGATTTCACCACCCGGCAAGTTATCGGCAGCAGTCGTTACATACAAACCAATCGGCGAGGACGATGATGCTGAGGAAATTGAATTGGATTTCCAGATGACCCTCGATGCATTTGAAAAAGCAATATCGCCGGAAATTCAAAGGGCAATAGATATTTCCAAGAAGCTGACAACCCGGAATAATATCAAGGATGATGAATTAGAAAGAGTTGTGCTAGTTGGCGGCTCCACGCTGTCACAAACGCTTCGAAAACTGGTTAGAGAGCAATTCAACACCACCATTGACACAAGCGTTGATCCAATGACTGCAGTTGCTAAAGGAGCGGCAATATATGCATCTGCGCGTGAGTTGCCTACTGCACAACAGAAACGTGATACGAGCAAAATTCAGTTGATACTTAAGTACCCTAATACAACTGTAGAATCAACTGAAAATCTCGGCCTTCGCATCGATCGCGAGAAAACAACCGGAGCAGTTCCACAAGCTCTCTTTGTCGAGGTAACAAGAAGTGACAATGGGTGGTCGAGCAATAAAGTCAAGATCGAAGATGACGCAGAAATTATTGAGGTCTTCTTAGAGCCGGGCAGTAATACATTTGAAATAGTACTTTTGGATGAAAAAGGAAATCGGTTAGTTTGCGAACCTTCATCAATCTCAGTTCTCCAAGGACTTAAGACACCTGAAGCAACATTACCTTACGACGTCTGCGTCGCAGGGTTTCTCGCCGGAAGCAAGCGTCCACTGCTCCTTGATTTGGGGCTTGTAAAAAATCGAACTCTTCCCGCGAAAGGAAGCATAACCTTGCGAACTCAGAAAGATGTTCGGCCGGGAAGCAAGGAGGATGTGGTCCGTTTTCCCATTTTCGAAGGTGAGACAAATACGGCAGAAATACACAATCTTCATGTGTCAACAATCCTTGTGACCGGAGAGGATATTGGCAGGTTTCTGCCAAAAGATAGTGAAGTGAAAATCGATCTTGATGTTGACGCGTCGAGACGCATTACGTTTAGAGCATTCTTCCCGGACATCGATGAAACTATCGAGCGGACTGTGGACCGAACGAGCGAGAAAACAGCGAACTTTCCAGTTGGGCGTTTAGAAGAAGAACTACGCCGCACTCGAGCTTTAGCAGAAAAAGTTCAAGATGAATCCGAGAGCGCCAACTTTTTTGAAGTTGAGAAGCTAACAACTGAGCTGAGTGATCTTTCAGAAATGTTGAAAAATGGTGCGGATTCTGACGCTGTGTCCAAAGTCACAGAGCGATTGAGGGCTGCGGCAAAAGAGCTGGACACTATGGAAAGCGATGACGAATTTCCGAAAGCCAAGACTGCGCTTGGAGATCAACTTGATGATCTCAAAGAGACGAACGAGCGTTTTGGAAATAAGGAAACTGCACGAGAGGTAGCAAGGTTGGAAAGAATGGCGAACGATGCAATAAATTCTCACAATATCGCAGCAGTTCGCGACTTGACCCAACAGATGGATCTCCTGGCTTTCCGACTTCGAGATGAGGGGGCCGGCCCGGCTATGGAACTCGGTTTCATTCAGCACTTTGATCAAGATTTTGGAATTGTGGCATGGACTAATCCACAACAAGCTCGAAACCTAATCGATCAAGCAAAGGAGATCATCATCTCTGGAGATATTTCTAAAGAGAAGCTCCGTCCCCTGGTTCAAGAAATAGTGAAACTACTTCCCGAGCAGGAAAAAGAGAATTTATCCGGTATTGATGATTCATATCTCACAAAATAATTGTTAGAAGATGGCGACTCTTGCTAAAGGAGAAATAATTGACGAAACCTATGAAGTACTTTTCTTCATAGGTGAGGGCGCGTTTGGAGAAACATATAGGGTCAAACACAAGTTTCTCGGGATCCAAGTACTGAAGCTGTTCAGAGACAAATATGTGCAAGAAACTGACATCTCGGTAGTCACCAAAGAGGCCAGAATTCTCTCAAAGATCACCCACCCTAACATTGTCAGAGTATTCGAAACAAATTCTTTCTCAAAGAACGACAGGGAACTGTATTACCTAACAATGGGATTCGTTTCGGGCGAAACCCTCGGGCAACTGTTGGCCCGTAAAGGATCGCTTTTGATCCCGCTTGCGATTTCCATCCAAAAAGACATATTGGCTGGTCTTCAGTGTGTTCAGGAGCAACCCAATACGATTGTTCACCGTGATATAAATCCAGACAATATCCTTATTTCATACGAAAACAACAGTCCAGTCGGTTTGATAGCTGATTTTGGCCTTGCACAGTCTATAGATCAACTTTCCAACTTGCCGGGAGCCGCAGGCAGGTACCCTTATTTCGCGCCTGAGTGTTTTTTTGGTGCATATTTGCCAGGTAGCGATGTCTTTTCGGCAGGTATCGTACTTTACCAGATGATTACGGGTCGACATCCGTGGGACTATGATCTCAAGTCCGCAGGTAAAGATCATGAAAAAATCACAACTGCGATACTTTCCGCGCGAAAATCCAAGATCACAAGACCTTCCGTTTATAACGCCGCTTGCAATGCCGAATTAGATCGGATCATTTTGAAAGCGCTCTCTAAGAATCTTGATAAACGATATAAGTCAGCGTCGACCTTTCTCAATGACCTTAAGGAGTACGATCAGGAATCCGAAGGCTCGGGGCCTAAGGTTGCCATCAAAGGAACGAGCTCTACACCGTTCGAGTCGCCCGATGGTGGTTATAGGGTAAGAAAAGCTGGCAAAGGGTTCGACGAAATCGCGGGTATGGAGGATCTTAAAGAAACCCTTTATCACGAGGTCATTCTCCCGCTTAATGATAAAGCGCTGTATGAGCAGTATAAGGTATCAATCCCTAACGGGATGCTACTTTATGGCCCCCCGGGCTGTGGCAAGACCTTTATTGCTCAGAAGCTTGCCCAAGAAATCAAGTACAACTATATCGAAGTAAAGCCATCTGATTTGGCCAGTATTTACGTTCACGGGACCCAAGAAAAGATAGGAACTCTTTTTAAAGATGCCGAAGAAAATGCACCAACGATTATTTTCATCGATGAGGTTGATGCAATACTCCCTAGTCGGGAAGGTGATCTCAGTCAGAGTTATGCGTCAGAAGTCAACGAATTCCTCGCGCAAATGACCGAGTGTCACAAGAGGGGCATCTTCATCATCGCGGCGACAAATAGACCTGAAAAGATTGATCCAGCTATTTTGAGAACTGGCCGGATGGATAAGGTAGTCTATTTACCTCCTCCAGATTTTTCGGCTAGGAAAGAAATGTTTAAGCTTCATTTGAAAGGTCGACCTGTCAGCATGGACCTTGATATAGACAACCTTGCCGAGAGAACAGAATTCTACGTTGCTAGCGATATTAGTTTCTTAGTAAACGAGGCTTCGCGAAATGCCTTGAAAGGGCGAATCACTATTAATCAAACCCACCTAGAATCAGCCATTAAGAATAATCCACCGTCCATCTCGCAACGACAGTTGAAAGCGTACGAGAACTTTAAGAGCAAGCGAAGCTTCAGTTGAACGCAGGGCATTTATCCGGACTGTTGTCTCGACCAGTCGGAGAGTTCGTGTCCAGTCCGGATGATGCCGCTGGCATGGGCTCGTTCTTGATACTCGACTGTATCCGATAGTTACAAATTCTTTCCCTTCTCCCTTCCTGCCGTTTTTTAACCTTCGTACGAAATAATACCGATTGGTGTACCGTGACATTTGTTATTGACAAATGTCACTTTTCACCGCATCCTTTAAATGATGGACAAGCGACGGCAGCCACAAATCAAAAAACTCGGGGTCTTTACACTGGCCGAAGGTAAATCCGTGGGAATTAGCCAGCAAGACATATCCCGGCTTGTCGCTGCAAAGGACCTCGTTCGTCTCGGTCGTGGGATCTACCTCCATCCCAAGGCCTCGCTGGATAAAGATGTCGGATTCCAAATCGCGTTTTCAAAGTTTGGGCCGGGTTCAGCGATTGGGGGTCTTTCCGCCCTATATCACTACAATCTTGCCGAACAGGTGCCGGGAGAGATCTGGGTAATGGTTCCTCCGGAGAAAAGAACTCGAGAAACCGGTTATAAACTGATTCGGACAAAAACGAGTCTCGACAAACAGATCATAGTTGAAAAGGGCTATCGAATCGTCACAGTCGAACGGGCGGTGCTCGAAGCTCTAAAATTCATCACAAAGATAGGTGAACGAACTGCCATCAAGGCCGCCAGAGAAGCTCTTGCAACAAGAAAAACTACCGAAGCAAAGCTTGCAAAAGCAGCAAAAGAACTTGACCTTGAATCGGTACTCGCCAAACATCTCGAGGTCATCGTGCCATGACGACAAAGGCAAAAGGCACTTCAATTCGACAAAAACTCGTTAACTTGAGTGTCGACATCGGCGTGCCATTTCAGAACCTGGAAACGGCGTTCATTCTCGAACGGCTTGTTGCACGGCTGACCGCTGACGCAGAACTTCGAAAACATCTCGTCTTCAAAGGTGGATTTGTCGGACTTAAGGTCTATAACTCCGCTCGATACACGGTTGATGTCGATGCCTTGGTTGTAAATGCAGATGTCGAATCGATTCTGGAACGTGCCAAACGATGTGCCGAAACCGACTTGGGCGACGGTGTTTGGTTTCGCTTTGAGAATCAGATAGATCTGGCGACACAAGGGGAATACGGCGGCATCCGACAGTCCTATCGCTCGGGAATTGGAGAGGTCCTAAAAACTCTTAACAAGGCTCAATCTGTTCATTTTGACGTCGGCATAGGTGATCCGGTAACACCCGAACCGATGTCAATAGAGACAGATTCGTTTATTGTCACTGATAGCAATCTGAGTTGGTTGGTCTATCCCGTAGAAACAATAATCGCCGAGAAGATGCACGCTCTAATTTCGCACGGAGATATAAACTCGCGCTCCAAAGATGTGTACGATCTGGCGTTCCTTCTACCAAAAGCCGATGCCGACATCTTGGGACAGGCACTAAAACGTTGCTTTGAATTTCGAGAAACCGGGTTGCCAGACAGATTCTCGATGGTCCTGAAATCGATGGACACGAAAAGTCTTGAAAGAGGGTGGGTAAGCGCAACCACCTCGGTCCCAGATAAGCCAAAGTTTCACGATAGCTTTGAAACCATAGTAAAACTGATCAACGAAATGGAAAGCGCGTTCTAACCGATGCTTCGCTCAGAAGCGGCCCCCCGACCATTTTCACGGACAGCCGCAAAAGCCGCAGAGAAGCACGTTCGGATCGGTAACGGGCTAAATCGTCGGATTACCAATGAACTAATTTGCTGAATCAGCGCTGAAACGCTTAGTTAGTCGCGACTGCTTTCTTATGATGTCAAGAAATACTTTATTTCGAGCCTCCGCGTCGGCAATTAGCGTACGAGCTCCAACAACAAAGATCGAGCCCAAATTGCCGTAGTGGCGATGATAGATTGGATAATCCTGCGAGTATAGTCTGGAGTATCCATCTTCTTCGAGAAGTAAGGCAAGTTTATCGTCCACGTCCGTTACGAGGTAGGCAAATATCTCATCAATTTTTTCGCGATCTTTAAATGCTCTAATATAATCTCGAAGCTGCGTAATTCCTTCAAACTTCTTTCGCTCCGGCTTCGATCTAAAGTCGAACGGCTTTATTTCTACAAGAACCGCTTTGAGCTTTCTTTCCGAATTAGGATCGCCCGAAAAGAACAAGGCAAGATCAGGCTTGTCCGAAAGATTCGGGCTACCATCGGCGTCTTCATCAATTGCGGCAAGTATTCCTTCGATCTTCTTATCACTTGCAGCATAGCTGTAAGTGGTAAATCGGTCATCTATCAGCCACAAATTATTCTTTCCTATTAGGAAGAAATCATCTTCCGTCCCCTTTTTCATAAAGAGGTCGTGAATTATCTTCTCGACCTTTTCTTTGTCGTCAGCGAGAACGCGAAGCCGCTCTAAAACCAATGCACGATCATTGATATAGGAAACTAGTTCATCTTGAGTTATTTGAATTGCGTCAGTGAGTTCGCTGTCTGTATATTCATCCTTACCGGCTGACGCAAGTAATTGCTCCTTTGCCGCATCAAAACGCTTCTTAGCCTTTTCGATTATTTGATTTTTGTCTAAAAAACCAGCGATATCATAATCACGCTCTTCGATATAGCCAACGAGATACGGGCGTTCGTTCTGAATCTCGTCGAGCTTCTTCTTGTTGAGTGCTGGAGCATCAGGAATTAGCTTTGTCACAAGTCCGCCAATTGACATCTTAAGAGCTCTGTTTATCATTTCCCACGAAAGCGGGGAGAATGTATCCGTCTTGACAGGGTAGATGTCGAAATCATTCCGATCGTTATTTACCTTTTCTTTTAAGTAATCGGACTCAACTAACATGAGTCCAGAATATCCAGCGGGCAAACTAACGCTTAGTCCTTTCTCACCGAAATCGCAGACAGTCCGATTATCTGCACAGAAGTAGGCATTAAATTTTCCCGCTTGGTTACGCACCAAATAATAAAGGTTAAAGTCGAATTGTTTCTCCTCTCTGTCTCTTACCTGAAAATGAGTGGTCTGAAGATCGGGAATGTCGTCTGGCCGTATTTCTATTTGTTCTGAAGTTACAGCGTCAACAAACGATATTGTTACTTCTCGTCCACGCTTCTTCGAGAAAAAGAGCGTTGGCAGTAAGTGTAGGTAAACCTTCTCTCTAATCGTGGAAATGTCGAGTTTTATTCGGCGATCAAGGTCTTTACTCTTATCAAGAAATAAAGCAGTTACACCTGAGAATGAAATTTCTGTGGAATTCTCGGATATGGTCTCCTTTTGGGATGTAGCTTTTGCCGGATCGAAATCAAGACTGAAATTAAAGCTTCGAATTTCGCCATCCGCTTTAATTCGACTTATGACGTCTATCTTGTCAAATACCTTAAGGAAAATCAGCCGACCAACTCCCTTACATCCTAAATCTTTGTTTTTCTCAGAACGATATTCGCAGAAAGCGTCATATCTGTCGGGGCGAAATCCAACACCATTGTCAGAAATGGTTATGGTGTCCACCCGCTTTTCTACAATCACTTCTTCGGAATCTTCAAGTGGATTATCGTTGGAACCGACAGTGCAAACGATATTGGTTGCTTCGGCCTGGATTGCATTGGTAACTGCTTCGAAAATTACGTCAAACTGGGTCACTCGCGGACTAACGTCCTCCATTACGATTCGCTTAATGTTTGCACGAACGAAACTCATAAACTTCCACTCCATCTACACTATGATTCTTTAGAGAATCTCACTTCTCCAAGAACCTAGCAATTCCCTTTTTACAATCGTCGGTCATGCGGGCGGTTGAGTTAACGACGACACTCTTTTCGATGCCGATTTGCCGGTTATCGACGACAATGTCGTAGGGAGTGTTTTGTTAGAGGGACGGCTACCAGCGACAAGCTGAGGCACGATCTGACAAGACTCGCGCGAAACTTTGAAATACTTTCTGTGGCTTCGCCGATCGATACTACAATAACGGCCCGGCAATCCGCTTCAAGGACAATTAGATCCGGTAAAGAGTAAATCCGGTTTGCGCACGAACGAAGCCCTTAGGGATGTGGAGTTCACTATTAACCAACCACTACTACCTTGGGGAGGGTTCGGTACGGGAATTCTTGATGTTTTCAACGAGTCGGCTCTCTAGTATTTCGGTTTCATTTCCTCTAGCCTTCGATCCATATCTCTGAAGAATCCTGTCACGACAGTTGAGACCATTCTGAGTCGTGCCGCCTCCATCGCTGCTGTTTGGTTTATTGACGCAGCCTCCGTGCGGCCGTCAAAGTTGAGCTGATTTGATACTTTCTCCATGTCGGCCGAGCTGCGAATTCCCGAGAGTTGGATTCCGGCACCTTGTCTGATGCTCGACGAAGCGATCGAACTACCGGTATTGAAAGCCTGCTTGCTTTGTGAAGCCTGAGTTTCGAGAGCTTGATTGATCTCGCCTTGATAAACGTTACTTGCCTCTACCTTCGTGTCGGCGACGATGCCGGTGTTGTTATTTTGAAGGGCGATGTTACTGCGAGTAGTAGAGTCCATCTGCTTGTTTACTTCTTGGATAGGATGCTTATTTCTCGACCAGTCGAAGAGTTCCTGACCCGTGCGAATCGGAACGGACGTTCCGGCGATCGACGAGCCTCCGGGCGTGAATTCGTACGTCTTCATCCCAAACCGCTCAAGGTTGCCCTGACCGCGCAATTCAACTTCCTTCATTCCGTCGATCGTTCGAGCCTCCTTAGTGCCCTGGGCTTCGGCAAGAGTTCCGGCGATCTCTCGCTTAGTTGCCGCTGCACTGCTGCTCAGACCGTAGTTCTTGCTCGCCTCGGCAAGCAAAGTCTGCGTCACCTGATTTGCGCGGATCTGTCCCAGACTAGTGACAAGTCCGCCCTCGACCCCGGCAACAGACGAGACCAAACGAGCATCCGTCGATTGGTTAGCGGCTTCTAGCGATTTTCTGGCGGCGGTTTGCTCTGCATTGTAGATGCCTTGAATCTGGGTGCTTTCGGCCTGTCGATTTATAGCAGCACCGGCTACCAGTCCGTATGTCTCAAGTGCTGTTCCCATACTCGACAACATCCAGCCCATTGAGATCTGGGAAACTCCCTCATAGACCTGCCCGCGAAGGACTCGGTAGCTAAGCCACGGAACTAGAATGAAACAAAGGCTGGAAACAAAGAATAATGCGGTGACGATCAGAGCACTTGAAGCCGGATCATAAGCACCATTGGTTATGATCTTCGCAGTTACAGGATCAAGCGAGAATGTACTCTCACCGTTGTAGATAGAAAGCGCGAGAACGCCTAGGCCATAGCAAACATAGAGCGTAACCTCCTTTACTATCGGAAAGGCCAGCGCAAAAGTAGCAACGCCCCAACAGAACGGGTAGAACATCTGCGCCGCAAACTTCTCGTCGAAGCCAAAAGCGGCCAAGACAGGGGCTGCCAGTTTCAGCCCTATCAAGATAAACAGCCCGGCGATCGCTAAGAAGAGGCCGCCGAACTTGATGATGTTTTGTCCGATCACCATAAAGGTGAACATTTTGGGGAGATTCCACCCAAGGATATTCAGTTCCCCGGTAATGTCCTTTACGGTCGATTCCTTATCCATGATGATGCCGACAAGTCCGGGCTCACCGTTCGGAAGGCGTTCCGCAAGGAGTGCGTTAGGATCCTCGACGGCAAAATTTGCTTTCACATACTTTTTCATCTTGTCGTCAAACTCGGTCACAAGTGAACGGTTATAAGCTTTGATCGGTCGGGCAAAAAACTTGCCCGTTATTGTGAGACCGTCAATGATGAACGGGCTCGCCCCGATCAACACCATGAAGATGATTGATCGGATCGCCCAGGCAACGAGTTGCTCGGGTCCAATGCCCCGGTTGTCATGGAACCTGCGAATAAACGCAAAGATCAAGACAAAACGCGCTATGATCCACGCCAGAAACATAAGGATCGGCATGAGCGGCTTTACGATGGCATTCAGGACGGACTGGAAAAGCCATTCTTGACCGGTCCGCATGAGATTCTTGATCTGTTCGCTGAAACTCGGTGCGGGAGGTTTCGGCGGAACAACCGGGCCTGGAGATGGACTCGCTACCGGGTTCGCTGGGTAGCGGTTCTCGAACTCCCGAAGTGCCGGGGCCGGGCTTCCGTCGAGCGGCGGCATAAACGGAGAATCCGAGTTGATCGTCATTATCAGGTCATTTGCCGTCACAGGCTGCCCGTTCATCGTACCCACTGGAGTCTGGCCCTCAACACGAGGAGGGCGCGGCCGGGTTTGCCCGGCCGCGTTATTGGCGAGGAGGTATGGCGAGACGAGGTAGGCGAGAACGAATAGAGCTGTCACTAAAGCGTGACGAAATGGAGTCGCGTTTCTCATGGCTTTGTTTGTTTTATTTTCTAGATGTGGTCCTTTGGCAATTATGGAAGCGGGCTTTCATAGACATCCTCATTCCATACTTCATAGCGTTCAAGTTCCCGAAGAAACTCGTCCGATGCTCGTGTGATCCCGGTCATCATCTCGGTGCTTCGGCGAATTTCCTTTCCGAACTCTGTCATCTGCTCGATCTTGAGACCGTAGGCAATAAATTTTGCCTGTATTTTCGCTTCGAGTTCACGTAGCTGTCCTTCAACGGTAGAGATGCGAAGGTTGATCGCGAGCATCTGGTCAATGAGAGACTGAACGCCATCCCGATTAGCGGCAGGATTTGCTTCGATCGCTCGTGTTTCATCTGCGATCTTCTCGCGTTCTTCATAGAGCTTCGCAAGATCGAGAAGCATGTTTTCGCGGTCAAAGAGCATCCGTTCGAGTTCAGAATCGAGCTTTGCAAGGCGTTCGAGATTCTTGAGATGGGCATCAGCGGTTCGTCCGATCGAATGCCGAAGAAAGTCATCAAGGTCCCGCTTGTTTGCGTCCATATCGAAGATGCCGTTTTTCAGGCGTCTCGCAATATTGACGACCGAATGTATCTGGCTGGTTATTGTCGCCTCGATTCGTTTCTTAAGCTCGAAAGTGCCGCGAATAAGCCTTCCGATAGTTGCGTAGGTAGTTATCAGCTGCTTGTGCCGGATGACTTGCTCTTCCACCTTACCGAGAATCCCTCGCAGATTGGTTACGCTTTCAACCATCTTTTCGTACTGCTTGACCGCTTGTTCGTAGGTGTCGATATAGTGATTGATGGTCTCAAGCCACCGTGCCGCTTCTTCAACTCTTTTTTCAACTTGGAGAACGTATTGCGATGGATCGAATACCGTCCACTGTGCCCGAGCAGGGCGAACGTCGATCCCGATGAAGATCGAAGAAAGAACTACTCCGAGAATGATCTGTCTTAGTGTTTCGTTATTTGCGATCATGCTGCCACCTCCAAACCGTTCAATTCATTCAGGTCAAAAGAAGATATTTCTGTGAGTCCGGCGGCAGTCAATCCGCTCGGGTATTTTGAGGCAAGCCACGACACAACGATCTCAGGCGGAAGGTCGGGCCGAATACTCTCTACCAGTCGCCGTGCATTCGCTTCGTTCGTGTCGTTTGTGTTCGCCCAAAGCATTGCGGGTGACAGTCTGATTTCGGCCATCTGGACGATCTTGTCCGCACCGCTGCCTATGACAAAAACCCACTGTGTATATCTGCCATATTGGTTTCTGATCGCACGTATGGCCGCGACTGTTTCGGGTGCAAGTTCGCAGTCTGACGCCAACCGGTCGAATCCTCCTATCTGTTTACCGATCATCTTTACGCCTGAGTTTTTTACGAGGTCGATTCCTATCTCAGTCGGACGCTCCGTCGTTCCGGTAAAATGCTCGTAAGCCTGCGAGAATAGAACCGTAACAAGCCCTTCTTTACGGCCAGTCACTGATGCCTCAGCAATGAGTTCCTGAATCGCCGGAAAGTGTTTGTTGATCTCGCGCATTTCGTCGCAAAGGAATAGGATCGGCGTCTTTTGCTTCCGCTCGTCCTCTTCGCCGATTTCCTGCATGATCTGCGCGCTTATCCTGAAGCCGACGCTCTCACGGATCTTTTCGTCGAGGCCACTAATTCCCGAGAGTTCGAAAACGTCGAACATTGACGGAACGTCATAATCTGAATGGGTTGGGGAGTTAAGCCACGGATCTTTTCGGTGAACATTTAGTTTCAAGTAAAGCTCACTCGCCTGGGCCTGTTGTGCAGACTCCCAATGATAGGTCTTAAGAACATCGAGAAAATGCCCAAGTGTTGGCTGGAATTTCGGCCTGCCGTCTCCGTTGCGGGCCAGTGACATCTTATAGACCTCATCGATAACAGTGGCGGCAATAGCGCTGGTGATCGCATCTGTCCTTGCCGTTTTGCTAAGGATGAGGATGTCCGTCAACACCATAGAAATCTGACGTTTCGTAGGGCGGGTTCCTTTTTCGATCCCCGGATAGTTCCAGATATTGATCGGTTTCGGATCGGCTTCGTTGAACTCGATGTGACGCCCGCCAAAGAGTTTACAGATTGGTTTGAAAGAATACCGGTAATCCATCACCCGAACCTTTACGTTGCCGCGATGCGCCCTGATATCCGTTATCAGCATCGACGCAAGGAATGATTTTCCTTCACCGGACGCTGCTGTGACGATGACTGTCGGAGACTTGATAAGAGCGCGGTCGTAAAGATCGAGGCCAAACATCTGGCCGTTCGGAGTCGTAAAGATGCTATGCGGCCGGCGGCTTCCCCGCCAACTCGTTTCTGTTGGAACAAATGAGATTACCGAATCGGCGGTTTCGGTGAGTTCCTGGCCATTTGGTTTCCAGGAGAGCTCCCCGGCAAGCATTCGCGGATATATCGCTCGCTGCCTTACCGCGTCTTCCCGTATAGCATCAGCTCCGATCTTTTTCCTGATCGCCGAAACAACCGCGTCGCACCGGTCGTCGAGTATCTCAAGCTGCCGCCTTGCGTCTTTTGCTCCCTTTGACCGACCACCAAAAACAATTACGTTAAAGCGAAGGTTACAGATCTCTTCGTTGTCACCTTCCACCTGTTCAAGAAGGTTCTCAAGATCCGCCTTGATCACAACCGCGTCTTTCTTGAGGTTTCGGAATCCGAGCCATGTATTGCGACTGCCTTCGATCCGGTCGATACGTTTTTGAAGGTCTTTTTTGGCCACCTGCTTTTCAGTCGTCATTAGATCAACGACAATCTCGTGCGGAAATCCCAAAACCCTCGTGGCGGTCAGATACCGCATGATGTCGGCGGTCACAAAGCCAGTTGGGAGTGTCTTCAGACTGACAAGACTCACAGGCGTACCGCTGTGCCGGACATACTGCTCACGCGTGCTCTCGATATTCGTGCTGCAAAAGTATCGCCTCAGATCAACGCAATCTGCTTTTGTCAGGATTGGGAATGAAGCGTGCTCACGGCGATGGCTCGTAAAAAGCAATTCGAAGATCTCGGTCCGGTTCATCTCTCGCAGCTGTAGACTTCGCGGAAAGTTAGCCTCGAATGACTGAAAGACCCGTGAGGCCTTGAGTTTGCACGCGGCCTCGCTTTGCACTTCTCTCTGAACCATCAATTCA
>Ga0154020_10002191_pt1 | contig 23764 bp, 20 predicted proteins | sample Klosneuvirus_201_FD_109709 | JGI IMG/M metagenome (GOLD analysis project Ga0154020, IMG submission 109709) | Active sludge microbial communities from wastewater, Klosterneuburg, Austria - Klosneuvirus_20160825_MG | ecosystem: Engineered > WWTP > Aerobic digester > Activated sludge | place...
CGGTTTCATCACCCAGATCAACGCGTAGGTCATGGCCGGAAAGATGATGTGGTGCCCGACCGTCGCCAGCAGCAGCCCCTTGGGCGACTTGAACGCCACCCGGAAGTCGGCCACGCGCAGATCGAGCGCAATGCCAAACATCACCAGGCCCAGTATCACGTTGAGCCCGGCCAGCGTGCCTGGATTGAAATGCAGTTGAACCTGGTCGATCGGTAGCATGCGCGTGTCCTCGTTCAAGTTGTTGTGCCCGCTGCCAGCGGTGGTCGCCAGCAATGGTAGGACTTGCAGGCCAATCATGGGTGTCCGACAATGCCTTGTTTTTGTCATTTCACGCCAAACTGGAGGTACGCACCGTGCAGTCCGTAAGCACCGTGGGCGCGGGCTTTGTGGCCGGTCTGCTGGAAGCGGTGGCGCGCCTGGGCATCTCCCGGGCCGACTTGCTGCGGCGCGCAGACCTGGCTGCGCAGGCGCTGGATGACGCAAACGCGCGCCTGGCCGTGGTCGATGTCATCGCGCTGTTCGACGCCGCCGTGGCCTTGAGCGGGCGTGGGGACATCGGGCTGGAATTTGCCCGCCATGTGCGCCCTGGCACCTTCCATGTGCTGGGCTACGCCCTGATGACCTGCAAGACCCTGGGTGACGCCATCGCGCTGGTACCGCACTACCGGCGCCTGGTATTCGACATTGGCTACAGCGAGATGCGCCTGGCCAGCCATGGACCGGACGTTTGGCTTGGCTGGCATGTCCTGCCGCCGGCCCACACGTACAGCGCCACGCTGGCCGAGGCGCTGATTGCCAGCTGGTATGTGTTTGGGCGCTGGATTGCGGGTGCCCTGCTGCCCCTGAAGGAAGTGCGCTTCACGCACCGCGCCCCCGCGGACGTGGCGGCATACCAGCAGTTCTTCGAGTGCCCGGTGCGCTTCCAGTCCGATCAGAACGCTCTGGTCTTTTCGCGCGAACTACTGGACATGCCGTTGGTCCAGGCCGATGAAACCCTGCACCTGGCGATGCGCGAGCAGGCCCGCGCCGCCATGGACAAGGCGTTCAACCAGCAAGACATTGCCACACGCCTGCGCCGCGCGCTGATGCCGCTGATGCCCAAATGCGAGGCGACCCTGCAGCATTGTGCGCAGACCATGGCGATGTCACCACGCACGCTGCAGCGCCGCCTGGTCGAGGCCGGCCTGGGGTTTCACCAAGTGCTGGATGCCGCGCGCAAGGATCTCGCCAGGGTCTATCTGCGCGACCCCGGCCTGAGCGTGCTGGACGTGGCCCTGTTGCTGGGCTATGCCGAGCAGAGCTCGTTCACCCGCGCGTTCAAGGTGTGGTTCGACTGCGGCCCCCTGCAATGGCGCCAAGCGCGGCGCACCACGCGTTCAATGCGCACCTAGCAGCCGCCGCGACGCGGGCCCGCGCCACCGTCATGTGGCGCTACACCGGCAAGCGCGAGAACAGGCTCTGCCCCATCTCGTAGACCGTGACGCGGTCACGCCCAGCGTGCTTGGCCGCGTACAGGGCCTTGTCGACCCGTTGCACCAGCATGTCGGCAGTCTCGGCCGCCTCCAGCTGTGCCACGCCAATCGAAACTGTGATGCCAAAGCGCGTGTCTTCCCCGGCAAACTCCAGTTCATGGATCGCCTGGCGCAAGCGCTCGGCGGCTTGCACCGCCTCGCCAATCGCGGTGTCGGGCATCAGCACGATGAACTCCTCACCGCCCCAGCGGCCGAACAGATCGCTGCCGCGCAGCGTGTCCTGCACCCGCACCGTCATGCGCCGCAGCACTTCGTCGCCCACCGCGTGTCCATGACGGTCATTGACCCGCTTGAACAAATCCACGTCGAGCAGCATCACCGAAAACTCACCCGGCTTGCGTTGCAGGCCCTTGACCAGACGGCGCAGCTCAGCCTCAATGTGGCCGCGACTGTAGGCACCCGTCAGCCCATCCAGGATGGCCAGTTCGCCAAGCCGCCGGTTGGTGGCCTCAAGTTCGACCGACTTGACGCGCAAGGCCTCATGCGTGTCTTGTTCCAGGCGAATGGTGTCGTTGAGCTGGTCCATCAACACGCGCTGAATCAGGCGTGCCCGCACCCAGTCCCGCGTGCGGCGGTACTCGCCGCGACTGCGCACCAGCAGCATCAGCCCATAGACCATGAAGCCGGTGGTGACCACCGGCAGCGCCGCGACGAACTGTGGGTAGTCGCCGTGCAGCAGCAGCAGCGTGCCACCAACGACGACCGCCATGAAGCTGGCATAGAGCCGCAGGTCGATGCCCAAGGCGCTCAGGATGAACGAGACCAGCCCCACCAGAAAAATCAGCCGCAGAAAGAACAGGGTGTCGACTTGCCCGTTACCCAGCAGCGTGATGCAACTGACCCAGGTCGCCGCAAGCACCATGGCCCCCAGCCACTCCAGCCCAAACCACAGCCGTCGACGCGCCGACTGGGATGCCGGGTGGATCAGGAAGGAATGGGCAATCCCCAGCCGGTAAGTCAGCACCAGCAAGACACTGCCGGCCCAGAACGCCACGCGCTGCACAGGCACGGCATCCCAGTGGGCCCAGGCCAGCAACAACACCGGCAGGAAACCCACCAATGATGACTCCCGCGTGCGCGAGAACAGCTCACGCATCATGTGCACCTGAATCATCTCGTCCGACAGCTTCGACGATTCAAGAGGCAAGGTGGGCGATGCTTCGGGATTCATCATGATGGGCAGCAGCGCCCGTATCGATAGCCACAGCGACAGGTTCGACTATACGCGCAGAAGCATGGCATGGGACCCCGGTGCGCAACCGATAATCGGACACACCACGCCCAAACCACGACATGCTGTCTTTCCTGGCCATAGCCCTACTGGTCTACGGGTCCATGCACCTGTATGCACTGCGCAAGATCTGGACCGCGTTCGCGCTCTCATACCGTTCCGGTCTGGCGCTGACTCTCGCGGGAATCGTCCTGACCGGCTCGCCGTTACTGGCCTGGCTGCTGGAGCGCCATGGCACGCCGCAAGCGGCCGCCGTGACCGGCTGGCTGAGCTATGTCTGGATGGGGTTTCTGTTCCTCTTCCTGTGCCTTGGCCTGCTGCTGGACCTCGGCCGCGCACTGGCGCGGCGGCTGCACCGCGACTGGCCACTGAGCAAGCGCGGGGCTCTGCAGGCGGTAAGCCTGCTCGCGCTGGCCACACTGGGCTACGGCTTTGTCGAAGCAAGACAGCTGCGCGTGGTGGAAGTCCACATCACGACGCCCAAGCTCACCGCCGGCCGGGTCACGATCGCGCAAATATCCGACCTGCACCTCGGCCTCATGATCGGCGGCGAGTTTCTCGACCAGGTGACGGCCAAGCTGCGAGAGATCAAGCCCGACATGCTGGTCGCAACCGGTGACATCGTTGATGGTCACGGCGACGATCTCGATGCCCTCGCACGGCGATTTCGTGCCTACACGCCGCCGCTGGGCGCCTACGCAGTCATTGGCAATCACGAGCGCCATGCCGGGCTGGATACTTCGCTGCGCTTCCTGCGCGAGGCCGGCTTTGCCGTGTTGCGCGGTCAGACGGCCCACGTGGGAGGCATCGTTCTGCTGGGCCTTGATGACACCCTCGGCGCGTCGTCCCAGGCGGCCGACGGATCACGCTCGGGCGCGGCGCCTGCCTTGACCACTGCCAGCGACTTCGTCGTTCTGCTGAAACACCAGCCCGTGGTTGACCCCGCGCCACGGTTCGATCTGCAACTGTCCGGCCACACCCACGGCGGCCAGATCTTCCCTTTTGGCGGCCTCACCTGGTTGCGCTACCGGGTCCATGACGGCCTGACCGAACTGGCCGACGGAAGCCGCCTGTACGTCAACCGCGGCGCCGGCACCTGGGGACCCCCGATACGCCTGTTCTCGGCCCCGGAGATCACGCTGATCTCGATCCGCAGCAGTCGCGGCTAGCCGCGCAGTCCAACTGACAAGGATTGCCGACAACAGCACGGCACTACCCGCCAGTAGTTGCCGACTGGTTCAGCGTCAGCGTGTCCTGCCGGGCTTCGCTCGTGGTCACACCGAAATCAACATGTCGCACTGAGATTCGGCCAAGACGTGCTTGGTCACGCTGCCAATCAGCAGCTCTTCCAGCAGGTTTTCACCGTGCTTGCCCATGACAATCAGATCGCAGTCCCATTCCTGCTCCTGCTCGACGATGCGCATGGTCGGATCGCCGTGCAGCACGACCAGGCGGGCGCCATAGGGGTCGAGTTGCGCTTCGTCGCGCAAGGCATGGAGCTTCTGCGTAGCCTCCTGTTTGGCCACAATCCGATAGTGATGAATGGTGGCCTCGTCCACGCTGGCATAGCGCAAGTGCCCCTCGAAGGGAACTTCGAAACTGTGTAGCAACACGAGGTCGGCGCGAGGTGCAATGCGGCGTGCTTGGTGGATTGCGCGCAGCGAGGACGGCGAAAAATCCACCGGCACCAGGATCCGTCGGTAGGGTTCGTGAAGAGGCTGCTTGACCACCAGGACAGGGCAAGTCGTCGCGCTCAGTATCCGCAGCGCTGTTGTTCCCAGTACAAAGTTCCGTACCAGACTCTCTCCCTTGGCCCCGCAGACCAACAGGCCAGCCGCCAGACTATCGGCCTGCTTGGCCAGTTCGGCCAGCAACGAGCCCGCCACCACGTGCGTGCCGACAACAACACCAAAGCGTTGTTGAAGCGTTGCCGCGAGATCGAGAAGCTTTTGCCGCGCAGCGTCCAGAACCTGCCGCTCCATATCGGACGATGTAGCCCCCATAAGCTGCCGCAACCGCTCCAGCGGCGCGAGATTGGCGACGTGCAGCAGATCAAGTGGCACCGCCGTGTCCTTGCTGATCTGGGCCGCGCGTTCAACGGCATGGCGGGCCGGCGCGGACAGATCGGTCGCAGCCAGGATGTGATTGAGTGGATTCATGGCGCCCTCCTCGGAAGTTTTGCCTCTTGGGTTTCAGTCGTGAGCATCACGAGTGATTCAACCTGCGTGCTGGGAAGAAACCAGAACGTCGGCGCTGCACTCGGAGATCACCATGCGGGTTGTGCTGCCCAGCAGCAATTCCTCGATGACGTTGCGCCCATGTTTGCCGATGACAACGAGGTCACAATCGAATTCCTGTTCCTGCTGGACGACGAGCATCCACGGATCGGCGCCGTCAGGCGTGACCAACTGAGATCGTTCAGCGTGCAAACCCACCTGCGCTGCGAGTTCTCGCAAGCGGTGTTGCGCTTCACGCTTGGCTTCTTCCCGGTACCGGCGCACGACGCTTTCGCTCACGCCGGCGAGACGAAGTTTGCCTTCGAAGGGCGCTTCGACAGCGTGCATCAGGACGATGACCGCATCAGGCGCAATCCGCACTGCCAGCTCGATCGACGCCGCACTCCAAGGCGAGAAGTCGACTGGCACGAGCACACGCCGGTAAGGTGCGTGCGGGGATTGTCGGGCCAGCAGAACGGGGCGTGATGAGCACTTCGCAATGCGCTCGGCAGTAGAGCCTATGACAACACCGCGGAAGAAGCCGGTGCCTCGGGTACCCGTCACGAGCAAATCCGTGTTCGCCTGGGTGGCGTATTGCGCGATTTCCTTGACGGGATTGCCCGTGAGCAGTTGTTCGGTGACGCTGATGGCGTGGTGCTGCGCCAGCTCCTCGGCCATGGTGTGCAGGCGTCGGCGGGCATCGGCCTGAATGGCCGCCTGAGCATCTTCGCCGCCCCCGAGCCAGCGCCTCAGATCGTCCAGCGCACCGGTGCTCTGCACGTGAGCCAGGACCATCGACGCACCGGCGGACTTGGCCAGGCTGGCAGCGCGTTCAGCAGCATGCCGGGACGGCGCGGAAAGATCGGTCGCGGCCAGAATCGATCGCAGGGTGCTCATAGGTCGTTCCTTCACAGCGAATTGGCTTGAGTTTGCAGGGAGAGTATGGCCCACACATTCTGTTTCCGGGCTGGATGCTGTGCAATGGTCTTGTCATATTCCCCGATGGGTTCATGCACGCAGGAACAACAGGGTTCCCATATACCCCAGGTAGGCCGCGACAAACAGACCACCTTCAAGCCGGGAGACGAGCTGTCCGCTCCTGAATACCGGCAGGCAGACGATCGCCACCAGCGCCGCCAGCGGCAGATCGATCCAGAGGATCTGGCGGCTGACGTCGATCCCACCCGGAGCGACCACGCAAGTCAGGCCCAGGATGACCAACACGTTGTAGATGCTGCTGCCGATCAGGTTGCCGATTGCCACATCGCGGTCATTCTTGAAGGTGGCCATCATTGTCGTGGCCAGTTCCGGCGCCGAGGTACCAATGGCCAGAATGGTCAACCCGATGACCGCGTCTGACACGCCATAGGCCTGTGCAATGCTGGAGGCACTGAAGACCAGCAGCTCGGCCCCCAGCACCGTCAACGCCATGCCAAGCAACAGCAGCAGCGTATTCCAGGCACCCAAGGCCCAGTTGCTGACCGGCAGTGCTGCGTTGGGCAGCGGCGTGGCCTGCGCCACGCCGTACTCCTCGGCAAATTCCCGGCGCATGGCGGGGCTTTCGTTGCGGCTCAAATGGACCAGTGCGATGGTGTAGATCACCGCCGCAAACAGCAGTGCAAATCCTTCTTCACGGCTCAGCAGCCCGTCCCTGGCCATCAGGATCAGCGCCAGGGCGGTGGCAATCATCACCGGAACGTCCAGCTTGATGCTCAACAGATGCAGGGGTAGCGGACGCAACAGCGCACTCAAACCCAGGATGAAGAGGATGTTGAAGATATTGGTGCCGGCGATGTTGCCCACCGCCATCACGCCGCGTCCTTCGATTGCGGCGGCAATGCCCACCGCGAGTTCCGGGGTGCTGGTGCCGATGGAGACCACCGTCAAGCCGATGATGATGGGACGCACACCCAGCATGCCGGCAAGGCGTGAGGCGCTGCGCAGCAGCATCTCGGCACCCAGGACGATGACCACCAGTCCACCCAGAAAGATGAACGCCGGATGCAGCGTCATGCGTCGCTTTCCCCCAGCGTCGGCGGCAGCGCATCACCAGCCTGGCGGCGGCGAAACAGCGCCGCGCGCGCCAGCACGATGGTGGTGACCGGCGCGGTGATGGACAGGATGATGATGATCAGCCAGACGTGCAGCGAGAGCTCGCCCGCGCGTGCCGAAAAATGCACGATGGAGGCCAGGGTCACAATCCAGGCCGCCAACGTGGAGGCCAGCGCAGGTGCGTGCATGCGGGCAAAGAAGTCCGGCAGGCGCCACAGGCCCAGGCCCGCGACCAGCACCACGGCGCCGCTGGCCAGCAACAGCAGGGCCACCACGATCTCGCTCCAGGGCGCCATCATTCGATCACCTCCCCGCGCAGCAGGAACTTGGCCATGGCCAGCGAACCGACGAAGCCGAACAACACCATGAGGAAGGCACCCTCAAAGTACATGCTGCTGTCGTAGCGGATCGCCAGCACGAGCATGACCAGCATGCCCACGATGTACAGAAAGTCCAGCGCCAGCACACGGTCCTGGGCGCTGGGGCCGCGCAGCAGTCGCATGAGGCCCAAGCCCATCGCCACGGCGTAGAGCAGCAGGGTGACCGCGATGGCCAGGCTCAGCAGCGGGCTCATTCCAGAATCTCCTTGAGCGGATGTTCGTAATCTGCCTTGTAGTGAGCGACGAAAGCGGTCTCGTCGGCCAGATCGAAGACGTGCAACAGCAGGCGGCTGCGGTCCGGCGCGAGTTCACACCAGACCGTGCCAGGGATCACGGCCGTGATCATGGCCAGCGCGGCCAGGGCATGGTCGTTGCGCAGCTCCAGCGGTATGACGACGAAGGCCCCGCGTGGCGGCTGGGTGCGCCCGCGCAGCACACCGCGCGCCACCTCCACCCCCGAGAGCACCACGTGGGCGCCTACGCGCAGGATCAGACGCACCAGCAGCAGCGGCTTGCGCACCGGCGGACCGGCCGGACGCAGGGGGCGCGCCAGCAAGGGCAAGACAAAGGCCAGCAGCAGGCCCAGCAACACCGTGCCGGCCCCCAGGCTGCGGCTGAGCATGAGCCAGAGCGCAAACAGGCCGGCCGAGAGCAGCGGTGCAGGGAACCAGCGTTTCATGGCTGCCCTCCTGTGGCCGGTGCCGGCCGGGGTCGCACGGAGAATACGGCGTCGATGTAGACCGCCGGTGTGTGCAGGGTGGTGGCGGTCTGCCGCATGTAGTCCAGCGTCGTTTCGCCGCGCAGCACCAGCGTCAGGCCCGCAGCCAGCAGCAGGCCGATGGGCAGGGTTTCGGCCACCCGCAGACGCGGCGCCGGCCGGGCTTGCGTAGTCCAGAAGTGGCGCATGCCGATGCGCAGCAGGGCCGTGGCCGCCATCAAGCCCGACAGCAACAGCAGCGCGAACAGTGTCCATGCCGCGGGACGCTGCAGCTCCAGCAAGGCCGTGAGCATGGCCAGCTTGGCCACAAAACCTGAAAACGGCGGCAGGCCGCTGATCACCAGGCCACAGACCGCGAAGGTCAGACCCAGAAAAGCCAGGGCGGCGGGAATGGCGCGACCAATCAGGGCCTCTTCCTCGTCATCCAGGTTGGTGCCCGGTGGCGGCTCGGCGTTGATGAAGGAAGGGAGTGCGTCCTGCCCGGTATCGATCGCGTCGGGGCCAAGCTCGACCAGCCGCGCGCGCTCCAGCAGCTCCACCAGCAGGAAGAGTGCCGCAGCCGCCAGCGTGGAGCTGACCAGGTAGAAGAGCGCGCCGCCGGCCAGCTCCGGGGCGCCAAAGCCGAAGGCCGCGATCAGCGTGCCCGACGAGGCGATCACGCTGTAGGCCGCGAAGCGCGCAAGCTGCTGCGAAGCCAGCATACCCACGGCACCGAAGGCGAGGGTCAGCACGCCGCCCCAGATCAGGGCGCCGCTGCCAAAGAGCGCCGAGGCACCGGCATCGGCCGGGAAGCACAGCGTCCACAGACGCAACACGGCATAGACGCCGACCTTGGTGAGGATGGCAAACAGGGCAGCCACGGGGGCACTGGCCGCACCGTAGGCACTGGGCAGCCAGAAGTTCAGCGGCCACAGCGCCGCCTTGGCCAGGAAGGCGATGGCGAGGATGGCCGCGCCCGCGTGCAGCAAACCGCGGTCGGCCGCAGGCACCAGCGGCAACTTGGCCGCGATGTCGGCCATGTTGAGCGTGCCCGTCACCCCGTACAGCACGGCCACGCCGATCAGGAACAGCAGGGAAGCCACCAGGTTGACCGCGATGTAGTGCAGGCCCGCGCGCACGCGCGTGGCGCCGCCGCCATGCAGCAGCAGGCCGTAGCTGGCCGCCAGCAGCACCTCGAAGAAGACGAAAAGGTTGAACAGGTCGGCCGTCAGGAAGGCGCCGTACAGGCCCATGAGCTGCAGCTGAAACAGCACGTGGAAGTACACGCCCGCCTGGTGCCAGCGCGCCAGTGCGTAGAGCAGTGACGCCAAGCCGATACAGGCCGTAAGCACCAGCATCAGGGCGGAGAGCCGGTCCAGTACCAGCACGATGCCGAAGGGCACGGACCAGTTGCCCGGCAGGTAGATGCCGAAGGCCGCGGGCGCCTCCTGGTCCTGCAACAGCCAGAGCAGGTAGAGCGCCAACCCCAGGCCGGTCAACGTGGACAGCAAATTGAACACCGCCTGAATGGAACGCCGGCCCTCGCCGAGCAACAGCATGAGCGCGGCCGTGCCCAGGGGCAGCAGCACGGGCGCGACGACCAGGTGCGAGAGCGCGCCCGTCATGGCTTCTCCTCCTGACCGTCCACATGGTCACCGCCGGACAGGCCGCGCAGCGCGAGCAGCACGACAAGGAACAACGCCGTGGTGGCGAAGCCGATCACGATGGCAGTCAGCACCAGGGACTGCGGCAAGGGGTCGGTGTAGTTTTCCAGCGTCGCTGCCAGGCCAGCCTGCACGATGGGCTCCTTGTCGATGGACAGGCTGCCTACGCTGAAGATAAACAGGTTGATGGCATAGGCCAGCAGGGACAGTCCGATCATCACCTGGAAGGTGCGCGGGCGCAGCACCAGCCAGACACCCGAGCCGGCCATGACGCCGATGGCAATCGAGATCACGACTTCCATCTCAGCGGCCCTCCCCTTCTGCCGCTTCGACCTGGCGGTGCGCACGCAGGGACTGGTGGGCGATCGCAATCAGCAGCAGCAGCGTGGCGCCGACCACCACCAGAAACACGCCCAGGTCGAAGAGGGCCGCGGAGGGAACGTGGATTTCGCCCAGTAGGGGCAGCGTGACATGGGCGGTATGGGTGGTCAGAAAGGGATAACCCAGCATGAGCGAGCCCAGGCCAGTGAGCAGAGCCACCCCCAGACCGGCGGCGATCCAGCGCGGCGGCAACAGGCGCAACTGGTCCTCGACCCAGCGCGTGCCGGCCACCATGTACTGTGCGATGAAGGCGATGGCCACCACCAGCCCGGCGACGAAGCCGCCGCCGGGCTCATTGTGGCCGCGCATGAAAAGGTAGCAGGCGAAAACCCAGGCAATGGGCAGCAGCAGGCGCACCAGCACGGCCGGCACGCCCATGTAATCGGGCACGCCATCACCATGCGTGGACTGCGAGAGGTCGGCGCCGATGTGCGCCACACGCTGCTGTTCGGGCACTTCGATGGCTTCCTGCGGCGGGCGAAAGCGCCGCAGCAGCGCATAGACCGTGAGCCCCACGATACCCAGCACCGTGATCTCGCCCAGGGTGTCGAAGGCGCGGAAGTCCACCAGCATGACGTTGACCACGTTGGTGCCGCCGCCGCCGGGCAGGGCCTGCTCGATGAAGAAGGGCGAGATGGAGAGCGGTGCATGGCGCGTGAGCAGGGCATAAGACAGGGCCGAAAGCCCGGCGCCGATCAGCACCGCCAGCACCAGGTCGCGCCGGCGGCGCCAGAACACGCGCTGCTCGATGCGCGGGTCGTCCAGTGCCAGGCGCTTGGGCATCCAGCGCAGGCCCAGCAGGAAGAGCACCATCGTGACCACTTCCACCGCGAGCTGCGTCAGCGCCAGATCCGGTGCCGAAAACCAGGCGAAGGTGATGCACAAGGCCAGCCCCACCACGCTGAGCATGGTCAGCGCCGCCAGGCGGTGAAACTTGGCCTGCCAGGCGGCGCCCAGGGCGCAGACACCGCCGATGAGCCAGAGCAGTACGAACTCGGGCGTGACCGGCACGCGGGCGCGGTCGCCCCAGGCCAGCGGCACGATCAGGGCCGAGGCCACGCCCGCCACCAGACTCACGGCCAGCAGGGCGGCGAGTTGCGGCTGCAGGCGCTGCGAACCGGTCCACCGGCGCAGCGCGGCCGCGGCCGCGCTCACGGCCGCTAGCGTGGCTTCGAACAGGCGCTGGCCGTCCACGCCCAGCAGCGGCGCATGGCGCGAGCCGCGTGCCTTGAAGGCCCGCGCAAAGAGCAGATAGACCACCAGGCCGCCCGCCATGGCGACCAGGCTCATGAGCAGCGGCGTGTTGAAACCGTGCCAGACCGCCAGGCTGTACGCGGGCAGCGTGCCGCCCACCACGGGCTGTGCGGCTGTGGCCAGCAGCGGCCCGATGGACCAGGCCGGCAGCGTGCCCACCACCACGCAGGCCAGCACCAGCAGTTCCACCGGCACGCGCATCCAGTGCACGGGCTCGTGCGGCTGGCGCGGGCAATCGCCCGAGGTGGGGCCAAAGAACACGTCGTGGCCAAAGCGCAGCGAGTACACCACCGCAAACACACCGGCCAAGGTGGCCGCCAGCGGCAGACCGTACTCCAGCCACGCATGTCCCGAGAGGAACACGGTCTCGGAGAAGAACATTTCCTTCGACAGAAAGCCGTTGAGCAGGGGCACGCCGGCCATGGCCGCGCAGGCCACGATGGCCAGCGTGCCTGTGATGGGCATGGCGCGGTACAGGCCGTCGAGGCGGCGCATGTCGCGCGTGCCGGTCTCGTGGTCGATGATGCCCACCGACATGAACAGCGAGGCCTTGAAGGTGGCGTGGTTCATCATGTGGAAGACCGCCGCCACCGCCGCCATTTCGCTGTTGAGGCCCAGCAGCAGGGTGATCAGGCCGAGGTGGCTGATGGTGGAATAGGCCAGCAGGCCTTTGAGGTCGTTCTGGAACATGGCCACGTAGGCACCCAGCAGCAGCGTGCTCAGGCCGGCGCCGCCCACGATCCAGAACCAGGCATCCGTCCCCGCCAACACGGGCCACAGGCGCGCCAGCAGAAAGACACCCGCCTTCACCATGGTGGCCGAGTGCAGATAGGCCGAAACCGGCGTGGGGGCAGCCATGGCGCGCGGCAACCAGAAGTGAAAGGGAAACTGCGCACTCTTGGTCAACGCACCCAGCAGCACCAGCACCAGGGCCAGTGGATACAGGGCATGGGCGCGCACCGCGTCACCGGCCTTGAGCACGGCCTCCAACTCGAAGCTGCCGACGATATGCCCCAGCACCAGCACGCCGCCCAGCAGGGCCAGGCCGCCCGTGGCCGTGACCGTGAAGGCCATGCGCGCGCCGCGACGTGCGTCCTTGCGGTGGTACCAGTAACCGATCAGCAGGAAAGAGAAGACGCTGGTCAGCTCCCAGAACAGCACAAGCTGGACCAGGTTGCCCGAAACCACCACGCCCAGCATGGCACCCATGAACCCCAGCAGCAGGGAGTAGAAGCGCGCGGCCGGGTCTTCGGGCGAGAGGTAGTAGCGCGCATAGACGATCACCAGCAGGCCCATGGCGCTGACCAGCATGGCGAACATCCAGGCAAAGCCGTCGAGCCGCACCACAAGATCCACGCCCAGCCCTGGCAGCCAGGTCAGGCGCTCGGTCAGCACTGCGCCACTGGCAACCTGTGGATAGAGCAGGACCAGCGGCACGGCGACCCCCAGGGCGACCAGTGCCGCCCAGCTTGATTCAACGTTGCGTGCGCCGGTGGGCAGCAGCATCGCGACAGCGCTGCCGAGAAAAGGCAGCAGAAGAATCAGATGAAGTGACATGGAGTCAAAGTCTAACGTCCTCGCGGTACGGCTACAGGCCAGTCGCGAGGGGCGCGGAGGAACGCCCATAGACCGTGACAATCGGCGGCAACTTCATCTCGATTCATGCCGTCCGAATTCATTGAAATACCGCCGCACCGGGAAGAAGCGCCTCCCCCCGGCCTGCGCTCAGGGCTGATCGTCCTGCTGGCCTTGGCCCTTTCCCGTGGCCTGTACTTCTGCTTGCCCTTTGACGTCACTGCCAGAAAAGGACTGTTTCTGCTGGTATTCATCGGTGTGCTGTGGCTGACCGAGGCCTTGCACCTGGCGGTGACCGCACTGCTGGTGCCCATGGGCGCCCTGTTGCCGGGCATTCCCGCGTGCGAGGTTGCCTCAAGACATAGCAAGCGCGCAGCGACGCGCTGCGCGCGGCTTTCGCCGAGCCAGACCGATGCGGTCAAGGGCCTTCGGATCCGCCGTGCCAGTGCCATACTTGCCCGCATGAGGTTCTATTTCCTGTTCGCTGACATCACGTGGCCGCCGGTCTGCTGCCGGCTGTCCACCGGCTTGTCCCTCCATGCCAGGATGACTGTGCTCAGTCGCCTGGTCCTCTTGGCCGGGTTGTGCTGGGTGATGCCACTGCGTTCGCAAGAGATGGCAACCGCCAAGCCGGTTGACTCAGGGCAAGGGCTGACCATTTCGACCACCCGATTGGCCAGTATCGATGGCCGCCACGTCGAATACTGGGCTAGCCGCGTGCCGCAGGCCAAGGCGAACCTGGTGTTCGAGAGTGGCCTGATGCTGCCATTGACCACGTGGCAGGCGGTGGCCTCCGAGCTGGCCGGGAGTTGCAACATGCTGGCCTACAACCGCCCTGGCGTGGGACGAAGCGAGTTGCCAGACCAGCCGCAAGGCGCCGACGTGGCGGCTGGCGATCTGCTCAAGCTGCTGCAGTCGCAGGGTCTGGAGCCGCCGTACATCCTGGTGGGCCACTCTCTTGGCGGGCAGCACGCACAGCGCTTCGCAAGCCAATACCCCGAGCTGGTCAGTGGCATGGTGCTGGTCGATGCCTTGCCGGTCGGCGTGGTCAAGCCAGCCGCCCAGTTTCCATGGTTCACGCGCCTGGGCCTGTGGTTACTCGCGCCGGAGTACGTGCGACGCGAAATCGGCAACATTCACCCGATGGGCGAGAGTTTGCTCTCCGGTTCACGGCTTCAGGGCAAGCCGATTGTCCGGCTGGTCGCCCAGAGCGCGACGCCAAAACCTGAGGGCTTGATCAAGGATTTGCTCAGGGGCGTGATCCTGGCTGAGGACTTCGGGGTCTGGGCGGTCGATCCAGACGAGGCTGAGGCGCGGATGAACACCCTCTATCCGCAGTCGATCGTCAAGCCAGTGCAGGCCCACCACCGGGTCCAAGAGGTAGCGGCCGATGTGGTGATCGACGCGATCCGGCAGGTCATGCAGTAGGCGTTGGGCTGACGCCCAAGCGGGCGACCATGGCCGGATGATGGCCACAGCGCGGCCCATCGCGCCTCGGAGAGCTTGTGCCACCTTCGCACAATGCCGGAGTAACACCGGTGGTGAACGCGGCCGTCCGTCGGTGCGCCGCGCGTCTGATGCGACAATCCGTTACGGAGAACCAAATGAGCACCCAACTGACCACCCCCTTCAAGACACAGCTGCAGGCGCAGCGCGCCAGCTTGCTGGCTCAAATTGCGAGCCTGCGTGGTGGCAATGTCGGTCGCGCCGAAGCGTCGGCCGATCATTTCAGCCGCCAGACCGAGGATTCCCGAGCCCAGGCGTCAACCGAGCGCGAGCTTGAGTACGCGCTGGACGCTCGCGAAAGCGCCGAGCTTGACGCCATCGATGCCGCGCTCAAGCGCATTGAGAGCGGCGTCTACGGTATCTGCACCGACTGCAGCATCGATATCCCGGCAGCGCGCCTTCATGCCGCGCCGGAAACCCCACGCTGCATAGACTGCCAGGACAGGTTCGAGCATACGCACCGCGCCTGAGGCGCGACTCACCCCTATTCAACCAAAGCCCAGGAGAGAACCATGTCCACCTTCCACGCCATTGTCTGGCTCGACCGTACCGAAGCCCACGTCATCATGTTCGACCGCGAGCATGTTGAAGCGCAGAAGATCAAGTCGCGCAGCACCCATAAGGCCAGTGGCGGCCAGCCCGGCCGCAGCGACTTTGCCAACGTGCCACACAGCGCCAAGGCCGGCGATGACGCCTACTACCACTCGGTGGCCGAGGCACTCCAGGGCGTGCACGAGATCCTGGTAACCGGCCCGGCGCAGGCCAAGGACGAGTTCCGTGCACATTGCCAGCGTCATGACAAGAACATCGACAAGGCCATCATCGGCGTGATCTCCAGCGACCATCCCAGCGACGGTCAACTCGTGGCGTTGGCCAAGCAGTACTTCCTCAAGCACGACAAGATGCAAGGCCAGGCCTGAGGTGGCTCCGGGCAAGCGTCAGAAGCTGGTCTTGGTCTTGAGCAGGACCTGAACCGACTTGATGCCCGGAGCGCGATGCAGTGGAACGGCCAGGTCCAGGTGAAGCACATTGCCGAACGCCGCCCGCACATTGAAGATGCGCAATCCAACCCCGACATCGCTCAGCCACCTGGAATTGGCCGTATTGACCTCCGCAGTGCCCCAGGCACGGCCAAAGTCGCAGAACGCCGCGCCGCCGATTCGAAACAGGCGAAACAGGTACACATCGGAGTAGCCGCGAAACTCCCCGGTGAACACGGCGCGTCGCTCACCCATCTGGTAGCGTAGCGGATAGCCCCGCAGGCCCGTGTCACCGCCCAGCGTTGGCTGTTCGGACGGATCGGGCGTCTTCACCACGTCGACCGTGGCCGACCCGTACAACAGGTAGCGCGCATTCAGCGGCAAATAGTAGCGCGCGGACGCCCCCAGCGAGTGCTGCAGCAGCCGACCCGCGCCGTACTGGCCGGATAGCGACGCCGAGGTGAGCAATTCGTGCTGCGGCCGGGGCTCGAACCCTTTGCTCACAGACCCTGAGATGACCCAGGCGTCACGGCTGGAGCCCATGCCGGTGGTGGCTCGACCGAGCTGCAGCATCGAAGCAAAACCCATGGCAAAAAACTCCGGCCGGCCAATCTGATTGCGATTGCGCAGCCTGTGAAACTCGTCCTCAATCACCTCGAAGCGGACGAAGGGCGCGACCATCTTCTGGTCCGGCGGCAATTGCCTGGGCGCAAGCACGCCGGGTTCAACCTTGTAGACATCATCGCGCACCTGCACTCCAACCGAGTAGCGCTGGGTCCAGCCCCCGACCAGACCGCCTGACCAGCCGCCGAAGACCTCGGCCAGACCCTGCCGATGGCGGTACTGGCTGGTCACGATGCCCGCGCCGTAGAGCGAATCGACCCGGTCGTCGGTCGAGGCCATGGCGCCGGCGGCCCATCTTGAATCGAGCGCATGGAAAGGCCGCCAGAGTGACGCCGCGCGCCGCTTCCCATCGGTGTTGTCCGCCTGGCTGTAGCTCAGCGTCGTCCAACCATCAAGGGCCCGGTCATACTGAAAATTGAACTCGTTGCCAGAGCGGTCCACGTCATTCGAATGGCCGAAACTCAGGGACACGCCGGTTCCAAGGAGGTTGTACTCGCGCAGCACGACACTGCTCGACGTAACGCCACCCGAGCGCCCGACACTGATGCCGGGATCGAACGACCATGTGTCACGCGTCATCACCTCGATGTCGACCACGCCGTCACGGTACCTGACCGGTCTGAGCCTGACATCATAGAAATACCGTCTGGCGCGCAGCAGGCGTTCGGTCTCGTCGATCAGACGCACCGAAATCGGCTCGCCGCGCTTGAACAGCAGCGCGCCCCGAACCACACTGGAACGCGTTTGAATATGCAGCCTGTTGGCCAGCCTGAACAGGGCGTTGTTCTCGGCCGGGTCATTCAAGTCGAAGACATCTTCGCTGACGATGCGTATCTCACCCACCACGGCGCCTGCCGCCTGCAACTCGGCGAACGATGGGAGCGCGACATCTTCACTCGACATCTGGGCCGCGGCGGACCAGGGAAGCCACGCAAAGGCGACGCAGCAGGCAAGCGCCGCACGGGCGCAGCGCCGGCATGCCGATATGGCTCGCTCTGACAATTGGGCGGATGCCATCGAAACGTCCCCTTCGCTTGCTGGGGAATCACGGAAATGATTGACCCCGCCCGCTCAAGTATCCGGCAGCGAAACCGTTGTGGCAAGGACCCCGACGGACTCCAACCATGCGCCCGAGTCGGCAAGGGCTCGGGCCACGCCGGGTGGCTTGGATGCTTGGTCTACCGTCCTACCGTCGGCACATCCGTGCGACAGGCGTGCACGGGGTCCACCGCGGCTGGAGCCGCGTCGATGAGCGCGTCGGCCGAACCACCCCAGGTTTCCCACCCTTGCCCAAACAGCTCCACCGGGTGCGCGGTGCGATCCGAGCCGTTGCCGCAGCGCATGTCCTTGGCCGCGCAGAACAGGTCGCAGCCCCAGCACACCCGCTCGGGGTGCGCGGGGTTGATGGGGAATTTCTTGCTCATGACGACTCCGGGCCAACAACGACGGTTTACTTGCGTGGCGGCGGCACGTCGGTGCAACTGCCGTGCGCCACTTCCGCTGCCATGCCAATGCTCTCGCCCAGCGTGGGGTGCGGGTGGATGGTCTTGCCGATGTCGACCGCGTCGGCGCCCATTTCGATGGCCAATGCGATCTCGCCGATCATGTCGCCGGCATGGGTGCCGACCATGCCGCCGCCCAGGATCTTGCCGTGGCCCCGGCCAGCATGGCCGTCTCCCGATCCAGCTTCGGGGCTGTCATCAAACAGCAGCTTGGTGACGCCTTCGTCGCGGCCGTTGGCGATCGCGCGGCCGGAGGCGGTCCAGGGGAACAGGCCCTTCCGTACCTTGATGCCCTGTGCCTTGGCCTGGTCTTCGGTCAGGCCGACCCAGGCCACCTCGGGGTCGGTGTAGGCCACACTGGGGATGACGCGGGCATTGAAAGCCGCGGCGGCCAGTTCCTTGTTGCCTTGCAGTTCACCGGCAATGACTTCGGCCGCCACATGCGCCTCATGCACCGCCTTGTGCGCCAGCATGGGCTGGCCCACGATGTCGCCGATGGCGAAGATGTGCGGCACGTTGGTGCGCATCTGGATGTCGACGTTAATGAAGCCGCGGTCGGTGACGGCCACGCCGGCCTTGTCGGCGGCGATCTTCTTGCCATTGGGGGTGCGGCCCACGGCCTGCAGCACCAGGTCGTACACCTGCGGCGCGGGGGCGGTGCCGCCCTCCTCTGCCGAAGCGAATGTCACTTCAATGCCTTCGGGCGTGGCCTTGGCACCCACGGTCTTGGTCTTGAGCATGATGTTGTCGAAGCGCTTGGCGTTCATCTTCTGCCAGATCTTGACCAGGTCGCGATCAGCCCCTTGCATCAGGCCGTCCAGCATTTCCACCACGTCCAGGCGTGCGCCCAGCGTGCTGTAGACGGTGCCCATTTCCAGGCCGATGATGCCGCCGCCCAGGATCAGCATGCGCTTGGGCACTTCCTTCAGTGCCAGGGCGCCGGTGGAGTCCACCACGCGCGGGTCATTGGGCATGAACGGCAGGCGCACGGCCTGGCTGCCCGCCGCGATGATGGCGCGCTTGAACGCGATGACCTTTTTGCCACCGGTCTTTTCTTGCGCCGTGCCGGTGGTTTCTTCCACCTCCAGGTGGTTGGCGCCGACGAAGGCACCGTAACCTCGCACCGTGGTGACCTTGCGCATCTTGGCCATGGCGGCCAGGCCGCCGGTCAGCTTGCCGATGACTTTTTCCTTGTGGCCGCGCAGCTTGTCGACGTTGACGACCGGGGCGCCAAAGTCCACGCCCAGCTCGGCCATGTGACTGACTTCGTCCATGACGGCGGCCACATGCAGCAGCGCCTTGGACGGGATGCAGCCCACGTTCAGGCAAACCCCACCCAGGGTGGCGTAGCGCTCGACGATGACGACCTTGAGGCCCAGGTCCGCCGCGCGGAAGGCGGCCGAATAGCCGCCGGGGCCGCCGCCCAGCACCAGCACGTCGCAGTCCAGATCGACAGTGCCGGCGTAGCTGGCACCTGCCAGAGCCGGCGGCGTTGCCACAGAAGCAGCTACAGTTTTAGGAGCATCCTGCGCAGATTCGGCGCGTGCTAGAGCCGTATTTGATGCGGAAGCATTGGGCGCAGCGGCGCTGTCAAGCGCTTCCAGCATCAGCACCAGCGAGCCTTCGGCCACCTTGTCGCCGAGTTTGACCTTCAGTTCCTTGACCACGCCAGCGTGGCTGCTGGGGATTTCCATCGAGGCCTTGTCGCTCTCGACCGTGATCAAGCTCTGTTCGGGCTTGATCACGTCACCGGGCTTGACCATCAACTCGATGACCGTGACCTCGGCAAAGTCACCGATGTCAGGTACCTTGATTTCCAGAATTGCCATGTCGGCCTCTCTCTATGAATTCTTTAGTTTGACCGTAAACAGTTCCAGCGGGCCACCAGAGTTCTTGTCGAACTCGCAACCCGCGTGGATACCCACCATGGCCACCTCGCGCGCCGTCTTGGCCTTGTCCCACGAGGCGTACATCGCGCCCAGCGCAAAACTGCGACCCGAGCCTATGCCCCAGAACTGGTTGAACTCGAACACCTCGCGGTAGCTGTACAGGCCATAGATACCGCTGCCGTTGGCAATCAGCACGCTGAACTGGCTCGACTCATAGGGGTCGTTGTCGTCCTCTTTGGTTTGCAGGAAGAACGACTCCTTGAGCATCGGGTGCAGCTTGGTGAAGGTGTCGAACACCTCGTCCTTGCTACCCAGCTTGAGTTGGTCCTTGGGCAGCGCCGTCATGGCCTTGCGCAGCACCGGAAAATGCGCCACGGTGCCGGCGATGCCCACATAGCTGGGGCCACCCACGGCGTCAACCTTGAACAGCTTGCTATTGGGTTCGTAGCGGTGCCCCAGGCGCGTGTCGCCAAAGGTCACCAGCGTATCGGCGGCAATCGCCACTTGCCCGCCCTTCTTCACGACAACGACGGTGGTCATGCTGTGTGGCTCGCTGGTTCAGAGCAGGACACGGCGGAAGTCCGCCAGGATCTGCCCCAGGTAGACGTTGAAGCGCGCCGCAGCCGCCCCGTCAATGACGCGGTGGTCCCAGGTCAGCGACAAGGGCAACATCAGGCGCGGCTGGAACGCCTTGCCGTCCCACACCGGCTCGGTGGTGGAGCGGCAGACACCCAGAATCGCCACCTCGGGCGCATTGATGATGGGTGTGAAATAACGCCCGCCGATGCCGCCCAGGCTGGAGATGGTGAAGGTGGCGCCGCTCATCTCGGCCGGGCTCAACTTGCCGTCGCGCGCTTTCTTGGCCAACTCACTCATCTCCTGCGAGATCTGGAAGATGCCTTTCTTGTCGGCATCCTTGATCACCGGCACCATCAGGCCATTGGGCGTGTCGGCGGCAAAGCCGATGTGCCAGTAGTTCTTGTAGACCAAGGCATCGCCATCGAGCGAGCTGTTGAACTCGGGGTATTTCTTGAGCGCCGCCACGCAGGCCTTGATCAGGAAGGCCAGCATGGTGACCTTGACACTTGCACCATTCCCCGCCTTGGCCGCCTTCTCGGCTTCCAGATTGGTGGCGACGCGGAAGGCTTCCAGGTCGGTGATGTCGGCGTCGTCATGGTTGGTAACGGCCGGAATCATGATGGCATTGCGCAGCAGGTTGGCGCCGCTGATCTTCTTGATACGGGTCATCTCCTTGCGCTCGACAGGTCCGAACTTGGCGAAGTCGACCTTGGGCCACGGGATCAGACCCAGCGCGGCGCCGTCGCCCGCCGCCCCAGGGGCAGCCTTGGGGGTGCTTGCGGCCATGGCCGGCGTCTGCACGCCACCGGCCATCACGGCTTTGGTGAAGGCTTGCACATCGTCCTGGGTAATGCGGCCCTTGGGGCCAGTGCCCTTGACCTCGGCCAGCGGTACGCCCAGCTCACGCGCAAACTTGCGCACCGACGGACTGGCGTGCGGCAGCCCACTTGGCATGGAGACCGGGTTGTGCGCAGGCAGCGCCGGCGGCACCGATAGCGCCACCGATGCCGGTGCGGCGGCGGCGGCGACGCCGCCGGCGTTGACCTGCGCCGCAACGGTTGCTGCCGCAGCCGGTGCCGTAGCCGTAGCCGCTGCGGCACTGCCTTCCAGCAGGGCCAGCAGATCGCCCACGTTGACCTTGTCACCCAGCTTGACCTTCAGTTCCCGCACCACGCCGGCCGCACTGGAGGGAATCTCCATCGAAGCCTTGTCGGATTCGACGGTGATCAGTGACTGCTCGATCTTCACGCTGTCACCGGGTTTGACCATCACCTCGATGACGGTGACATCCTTGAAGTCGCCGATGTCCGGTACGCGCACCTCCACCGCACCGCCGCCTGCACTGGCAGCCGGTGCGGCCGTTGCGGCAAGCACGGCAGCAGGGGCCGGTGCGGCCGCTACAGCGGCGGCCGCCACGGGCGCCGCGACGGCCGGCGCCGCAGTTGCACCAGCCACTTCCAGCATCAGCACCACCGAACCCTCGGCCACCTTGTCGCCAAGCTTGACCCGCAACTCCTTGACCACGCCGGCGTGACTGGATGGGATTTCCATCGAGGCCTTGTCGGACTCGACCGTCAGCAAGGACTGGTCCACCGCCACCGTGTCGCCGGGCTTCACCATCAGCTCGATCACCGTGACTTCCGCGAAGTCGCCGATGTCGGGGACCTTGATTTCAATTGCTGCCATATTGTTCTTCCTAGTCAGTTGGAGTCAGAGCCCATCTGCTGCGCAGGGTGGACTGACCCGCAAGGTTTCAGCATTACGCGTACAAGGGGTTGATGGTTTCAGTCTTGATGCCGTACTTGGCAATGGCCTCGCTGACGCGCGCCACCGGTACGCTGCCCTCCTCGCTGAGCGCCTTGAGCGCCGCGACCACGATGTAGTGGCGGTTGATCTCGAAGTGCTCGCGCAGCTTGCTGCGGAAGTCGCTGCGGCCAAAGCCGTCGGTGCCCAGCACCTTGTAGGTCCGCCCCTTGGGTACATAGGGCCGGATCTGCTCGCCAAACACCTTCATGTAGTCGGTGGCGGCGATGACCGGGCCGACATGCTTGTCGAGTTGCTGCGTCACAAAGGGCACGCGCGCCTCGCCCTGCGGATGCAGCAGGTTGTGGCGTTCGCAGTCCTGCCCATCGCGCGCCAGCTCATTGAAGCTCGGGCAGCTCCAGACATTGGAGCCCACGCCCCAGTCCAGCGCCAGCAACTCCTGCGCAGCCAGAGACTCGCGCAAGATGGAGCCGCTACCCAGCAACTGCACACGCGGCGTCAGCTTGGGGCCTTCCTTGCACAGGTACATGCCCTTGATGATCTGCTCCTGCGTGCCCGCGGCCAGGCCTGGCATGACGTAGTTCTCATTGAGCAGGGTGATGTAATAGAAAACATCTTCCTGCTTCTCCACCATGCGCTTGAGGCCGTGGTGCAGGATCACCCCCACCTCGTGGGCGAAGGTCGGGTCGTAGCTGACGCAGTTCGGAATGGTGTTGGCCAGGATCTGGCTGTGGCCATCTTCATGCTGCAGGCCCTCGCCGTTGAGCGTGGTGCGCCCGGAGGTACCGCCCAACAGGAAGCCGCGCGCCAGCATGTCACCGGCGGCCCAGGCCAGGTCGCCAATGCGCTGGAAGCCGAACATCGAGTAGTACACGTAGAACGGCACCATGATGCGGTTGCTCGTGCTGTAGCTGGTGGCGGCGGCAATCCAGCTGGCCATGCCACCGGCTTCGTTGATCCCCTCTTGCAGGATTTGCCCGGCCTTGTCTTCCTTGTAATACATCACCTGGTCCTTGTCGACCGGGGTGTACTGCTGGCCGGCAGGGTTGTAGATGCCGATCTGGCGGAACAGCCCTTCCATGCCGAAGGTGCGCGACTCGTCCACCACGATGGGCACCACGCGCGGGCCCAGCGCCTGGTCGCGCAGCAACGTGGTCAGGAAGCGCACATAGGCCTGCGTGGTTGAAATCTCGCGCCCCTCGGGCGTGGCTTCCAGCACCGACTTGAAGGTCTCCAGCGATGGCACGGTGAACTGCTCGTCGGCCTTCTGCCGGCGGTGCGGCAGATAACCGCCCAGCGCCTTGCGCCGTTCGTGCAGATAGCGCATCTCGGGCGTATCGTCGGCCGGCCTGTAAAACGGCAGCTTGGAGATCTCGCTGTCGGAAATGGGAATGTTGAAGCGATCACGGAAGGCCTTGATGTCCTCGTCGGTGAGCTTCTTGGTCTGGTGCACGTTGTTCTTGCCCTCGCCCGCCTTGCCCATGCCGAAGCCCTTGACAGTCTTGGCCAGGATCACGGTTGGCTGTCCGCTGTGGTGGCTGGCGGCGTGGAAGGCGGCGTACATCTTCTTGTTGTCGTGGCCACCACGACGCAGGGCCCAAATGTCGTCGTCACTCATCTTGGAGACCAGCTCCAGCGTACGCGGATCACGGCCAAAGAAATTCTTGCGCACGAAGGCACCGTCGTTGGCCTTGAAGGCCTGGTAGTCACCGTCCAGCGTGTCCATCATGATCTTGCGCAGGGCGCCGTCCTTGTCGCGCGCCAGCAGGGCATCCCACTCGCTGCCCCATATAACCTTGATCACGTTCCAACCCGAACCGCGGAACTCGCTCTCCAGTTCCTGAATGATCTTGCCATTGCCGCGCACCGGGCCGTCCAGCCGCTGCAGGTTGCAGTTGACGACGAAGACCAGGTTGTCGAGCTTCTCGCGGGCTGCGA
>Ga0154020_10002192_pt1 | contig 23763 bp, 40 predicted proteins | sample Klosneuvirus_201_FD_109709 | JGI IMG/M metagenome (GOLD analysis project Ga0154020, IMG submission 109709) | Active sludge microbial communities from wastewater, Klosterneuburg, Austria - Klosneuvirus_20160825_MG | ecosystem: Engineered > WWTP > Aerobic digester > Activated sludge | place...
CGAGGGATATGCAAACATCTGGAGCTTTCATAGAATTCTAGAGTGGGGTTCACCTTTGGTAGTTGGTTTTGTGATCTATGGTTACTGGAAGTTCTTTCTCTGAGATCCCCGAACTTTGTCTGATTTCCGTTTCATGAGAGAAAAGATCTTTACCACCAGAACCGTCGGTTGTTATGGACGATCTTTTCCGTAAAAACTGAAAATAAAACATAATGGATACCTAGGCCCCTGCCGGCTTTTTTCACGAATCGATGCGTCCCTTGATTGGACGTAGTGCGACCTAGGCCCCGCTCTAAATAGAACGTTATTACACTTATAGGAAATATTATCTTGTCACAAATGCAAGTCGCAAATATCACTTTCTCCGCTGCGGGTTCAACCCGGGTTGAGACAGACTCGACCGCAAACGTTATTATGATGACGGTGAATTCCGCAAACGTAATGTATGCGAATCCATCCCGGACAGTATTTCCCACAGGAACAATAAACGTTGATAATGAAGTAGCCATTGGTGGGGCGGCCCGCATCGGCGGTTCTCTGTTTGTCGCTGGTGCAAACGTCATTGCCCTTATAGAAGCCGCCGGCGGTGACCCCGCAGCTTCACAGGCCGAGCAGGAAGCCGGCACAGAAGCCGCAAAGTATGTCGCGCCTGCAACCCAGCATTTCCATCCATCTGCTGCAAAATTCTGGGTGAAAGCCACGGGTGCCGCAAGTACCATTGAAGTTTCTTATAACATGACTTCCTGGACAGACGGTGCCACCGGTACCGCGTCAGGCACCATTGCAGATGATTTTTCTTCTGCTGACTGGTGCGCTACGATATCGTTTTTCACGAACGCCGGCGCCACGATCGACGCAACATTTACAACATCTGTGGCCATAACGGCACAAGCAGCAGGAACTTTCAGTGTAGTTTGCGGTAGAATGCAAGACGGCGCCACCGCCGCGGCCTCTCTAGTAGATCCGGCAGCATGGTTTGTTGCCGGTTATGGTGATCAGTAATATAAAATAATGGAGTTTTAAATAACATGCATAGACCCGAACAAGTAAAAGTGATTATTGAAACCAATGACGGTGGAGTTTCCGTTATGTCCTTTGTAACCGTCGGTTATAACATGGACGGCACAATACAGTTCCAGCGGGAAGCCTCAGATGAGAATGTTGACGCTGAGATTATCAAATCGCGCCTGGATTGCAAGTCATGGAGATTCCTCGAAGAAGGGGAAGAAGTTCCTACAGATCGTACTTTCCGTGACGCATGGATAGATGGTCTCACCAAGATCGATGTTGATATGGTGAAAGCACGGGAGATACAGAAAGACAGGCTTCGATATGAGCGAGCGCCTCTCCTGGAGAAACTTGACGTGGATTACATGAAAGCTCTGGAGAGCGGTAACACAATTCTACAGGCCGCAATAACCGCGGAAAAAACTCTGCTCCGCGATATCACTAAAGTACCTCAGATAGCAAAAGCAAAGACACCCGAGGAACTAAAGGCTATTACAGTGGCCACCACCATAAATAAGGTAAGTAAATAAAGGAAATAAAATGTCAGTAGTATCAGTCTCAAACGTCCACCTGAATACCGCGGGTTCAACCCGAATGGAAACCGTTGATAGCGGAGCAAACGTCAGAATCGTAATCGAGTCTGCAAACGTGATGTATGCGAATCCTACCAGGACAGTATTTCCTACCGGAACGATAAACATCAATAACGACTTGGCTGTTTCCGGAAGAGTCAATGTCAATGGTGATTTGGCTGTTACTGGCAACACATTTTCGACAGGCTCAACATTTCCTATAGGCTCCATGAACCTTATAGTCTTTACCGCAAATGGAACATATACAAAACCCGCTGGTTTAAAATCGATTAAAGTAATTGTTATTGGCGGCGGCGGAAGCCGCGCAACCTCAAACGGCGGCCAGGGAGGCGCCGCGATGCGTTATATCCCCGCATCAGCATTACCAGCTTCGGCCATTGATATTATTGTCGCGGCCAACGTGGCCACGCCCTCGGCGAACATACGCACCTCGTTTGGTGGCGTAGGTGCAGCATGGGCGGATGCTGACCGTGGAACTGCGGGTTCACCGGGTGGTGTGGGTGCCGGCGGCGCCGGCTCGAATGGACAAATTAATTTTACCGGTGCACCGGGTCTTACGGCCGGCCTGGTCGAGGTCATGCAGACTCAATTTATTGGTGGTACGCTGTATGGTGTTGGTCCGAAGTTAAGTACAAACGGAACACCCGGCGTTGTAATTGTTGAGGAACATTATTAATAACTATTGAAAGGCGTGAATTATAATGAATAATGAATTTGATGAAAAGAAGTATATTTTTATTCCTGGTTTTCTTGATAAGAATACCGCACATGAATTGACAAATGCTCTAAAAGAATATGTTGAGGTAAAACAAAGTCATAAGGATTCTCAATGTCCGCTATCAGAATCTATCAGGGATACTGTGACGTTTGATAAGCTGCTCCAGGATCTTCTTCCTAATATTGAGGAAGCTACGGGGAAAAAGCTTTATCCAACCTATGCATATGCCCGTCTATATCAGCCAGGCGATGAATTGAAAATACATGTTGATAGGCCTGCCTGTGAGATATCTGCCACTTTAACTCTTGGTTTTGAAGGCGATGTATGGCCAATTTATGTTGGTGATCGGGAAGATAAAAGCGATGCTGTCGAGATTATCATGGAGCCCGGTGATATTGCAATCTATAAGGGATTGGAGAAGTATCATTGGCGTGAAAAATATACCGAAGGCAAATGGCAAGCACAAGTTTTCCTTCATTATGTTGAAATAGGTGGACCTCATGAGGAATGGAAATTCGATAAGAGGAACGGACTTATTACAGAGGCGGCGATTGCACGGCATCCGTCATTTGAATATATCTCTTTCTCGGATATTCTAACCGAAAAGGCCTGTGATATAATTATAAAGACATATGAAAATGATTTGATTGAGAAGTTGCCTCCCGTAATAGGATCAGGAAATATCGACACTTCTATACGAAACGTTTCTCGGGTAATGTTGCCCACATATAAAGATATTGGTGGTAGATTGGCCGCAGCCGGATTAGCCGCAAATCAAGAAGTGTGGAAATTTAATATAACCCATGCCAATCAGGCAGAGTTTCTTAAGTACCCTGCTGGCGGCCGGTATAAACCCCATGTTGATACATTCATGGACCCAAATGCAGTGGATACCCGGAAGCTTACGGTACTTGCTTTCTTGAATGATGACTTTGAGGGTGGAAAATTCTTTCTAATGATCGGACACGAAAAGCTTTACCCACCACAAACAAAGGGTACAGTCTTGGTGTTTCCTAGCTTTATGTTGCATGGTGTTGAAGATGTTACATCGGGATACAGATACTCGGTAGTGACTTGGATGGTTGGACCATTCTTTAAATAATAAATAAAAGAATAAGGAAAGAATAATTGTCAGAACTAAAAGTAAATCAATTGGACGTTGGAGTATTAAACGTGGCTACATTGTTAGCAGATACGGTTAATGCCGCCTCTATTACTGCGTCTGGTAACGTTACTGCTGGCCGTGTTATTGTAACCGGTCCATCAAGCTATCAGTTCATTGAACGTATACCTTTGGCCGGCGTCCAAATGGCAAATACTGTCAATATTTCTGGTTATTCGTCCTTAAAATGGACAATTGAAGGTCTAATTCCAGCAAATACAAACACCTCAGGTGGTCCCAAGCCATGGTTGCAAGTCTCGACAGACGGCGGTAATCTATATGCGAATGTAAATAATTTTGCATTCCATACAACTTCCGCAAATGCAAATAATGTATCAGATATTGGTTCGAATTCACATGACGATCAACTCGGCACATATGTACTTACATACTGGGGATTAACAAATGTGGCAAGCACAGGCGGCGGCAGTGGAATAATGTATATACACGGCAACAAGGCCGGTGTCATAACCAGAATTCAATCAAACTTTGATTATCGCTCCGGTGAAAACGATAATGGTTCCCCCTGGAATTATCAAGATCGTGGCTTTGGCTGTATCTTGCAACCAAATAAGATCACCAATTATCGCCTGCGCTTGACAGAAGGCTCATTGATTTCTAACGGCACAATTACTATTGAAGGTATTCCGGGATAATGTCAACATTACAAGTAGGACAAATAGACTCACCCACATTTAATCTTGCCGGTCCGGTTGGTGTAATTACTGCTGATTCGGTGAACGTGGCAGGAAATGTTTCTGGTGACCGCATTATCAGAACCGGTTCTTCCGCCTTCCAGTTCATTGAGCGTATACCTCTAGAAGGTGTGCAGATGGCCAACACTGTTAATATTTCTGGATATTCAACCCTGCGATGGACAATTGAAGGACTGCTACCTGCAAATACGAATACTACAGGTGGTCCCAAACCATGGTTACAGGTTTCAACCGATGGCGGCACAGTATATGCCAATGCAAATAGTTATGGATTTCATACTTCGGACTCAAATGCAAATTCGGCCGCCGTAAGTTCATCCACGTATAACGATACAAATGGTGCTTACGTTCTGACATATTGGGGCCTAGATAATGTGGCAAGCACAGGCGGCGGCAGCGGATGGATGTATTTGTTTGGTAACAAGGCGGGTGTGACAACTCGAATTATTTCGGTATTTGACTATCGTTCGGGTCAAAATACTAATGGTTCTCCTTGGACTTACCAAGATAGAGGACTAGGTCGTATTCTTTTCCCAGATAAAATCACTAACTATCGCCTGCGTCTAACCGAGGGTTCACTCATTGCAAACGGTACAATCACTATTGAAGGTATACCAGAATAATGTCAACATTAGTTGTAGATAGATTCGACGTTGAAGTATTAAACGTTGCTACATTGTTAACAGATACAGTAACGGCCAATTCGGTTGTCTCATCAGGTAACGTTACTGCTGCGCGTGTTATAACCACAATACCTGAATATCAATTCATTGAAAGAATTCCACTTGCCGGCATGGCAATGGCCAACACTTCAAATATTGCCGGTTATTCCCAAGTACGTATTATTATTGAAAATGTTCAGGGCGCGAATGATACGTCCGATCTATGGCTACAATTTTCAAATGATGGCGGCACAGTATATGCCAATGCAAACAACTATAGCAGCCACTATACCTATCTTGAAGGCGTGCTAGGTTTCAATGGTATAACAGGAGATAGCGGTACAGGCCATCGATTGACTCGCTGGGGTATTTCAAATTTAGCCAACTCGGGCGGCGTTTCTGGTATTATGGATATTCTTTCAAATAAACCTGGACTAGATAATAGATATCAATCTATAATTCATTATCGTTCGGGTGAAACTGGAGTGGATGGTCCATGGAATTATGCGCAAAGAGGAATGGGACGAGTTAATAGAGTATCTAAAATTACCAACTTGCGTTTTAAAATGACCAGAAATGATATCATTGCCAACGGCACATTAACAATTGAAGGTTTACCTGGATAATGATCATCTCCGTATTTCATGGATCTAATGCGAAATTTAAAGAGTTCGCCACAAAATCAAAGCGAGTTGAAAACGACTTCTTTGGTGGTGGCATTGCATACTTCACCGATGATCAAAAGGTCGCGCTGACATATTCGCGGGCCATGACGCGGCGCTATGGTGGAGAAGAATATCTATACAAAGTTGATCTGAATCTCAGCAAAATCTTTGACGTTGATACCGTCTATACTGGTGCTGAATTACAGAAGTTCTTTGCGCACATGAAGCCGGAGGCCTTTGCGCGTGGCGCTGGCCTTTTGAAAGGCGGAGCAGACAAGTATTCGGTCATTGCATCACTTGAGTTGGGTAACGCGGTCATGACGGGACACGATGTATTTCGGGGTCTTTCTCAGGGATTGGTAAACTCCTCAGGCGCGGAAAAAATCCTGATGAAACTGGGTTATGACGGATTACGATATAACGGTGGAGATAACATGTCTGCTGGTCGGCATAATGTTTATATGCCATACTATTCAAAAGATATCACAATTCGAAACACCTTCAAGGTAAACCGTCGGGTTATTGCTGAAAGTCTTGTGATGCCTGAAATTGGTTATATGACCTTCTCGCGGGAACTTTTGCCGCAAATCGTTGATCAAGATGAGTTTCTTGACCATCTTAAGTTAATGGGTATAGAATATACCAAAGTTGCTCTTAATGCCGAGGACGTAAAAGCCACCCAGAGTGATGGCTTCGACATGGACAAAGTAGCCCAGATGATGAATAACACGACACTGCATCCGGTTCTTGTTTCATCCGATCACTTCATTCTGGATGGCCATCACCGTTGGATTGCTGCATTCAATAAGAAGCACACCTTCTCTGCTCTATTGATCAATGCGCCTATTCTGGAGCTTATCCGTATTGCAGCAGACTACTATAACACGGAATATGCAGATTATATCATGTCGGAGTCTTTCGCACCTATTGAACAGAACCTTGAATTGCTGTATGGTGAGATACCGGAGCGCGGCGTTGTCGTGGAACCTGTGGTTGACAAGGCGCGCCTGGAGGAAACCGTCACTAATATACGTAAAATCATAAATAAGAAACCAAGACTATAATCGTTCCCGCAGAGGGAATAGGAGAACTATGAAGAAAGAACAACCTCGCAAGGCGATAGTATTCGCCTTTGGCCGGTTCACGCCGCCCACTATTGGTCACGCAATGTTGATCAATAAGGTTGTTTCATATGCCGCCTCGATTGGCGCAGATAACCGCATATACACCTCAGCATCATTTGATAACGAAAGAAACCCTATATCTTATACAGATAAGGTATCATTCTTGCGTCAATTATTTCCTAAAGCACATATCAACACCGATAAGTCTGCTTCTTCCATTCATCAAATCGCCAAGCAGTTAACCAAAGAAGGGTACAATGACGTTACTCTTATCGTTGGTTCAGACCGTATTGAAGAATTCAAAGACGCACTTGGTAAATATGTCGTGGCCGCAACTGATAAAAAGTTTGACAAGTCCAAGCATTACCCTTGGAAGAAGTTTGAGATAGTTTCAGCAGGAGAGCGCGACCCTGACGCCGAAGGTATCGCGGGTGCAAGTGGCACCAAGATGCGCGAATATGTCAGAACGAATAACTTCACAGACTTCATGAAGAATGTTCCAACAGAGAACACCGCACTTGCTCGGAAAATTTTCATGACTGTCAAGAGAAACCTGAAGGAAGAAACCGAAAGACCACTCCTGGAAGGTTGTAACGATAGATCAATCTTTAAGGCTGTATTTTTGGCGGGTGGACCTGGTTCGGGTAAGGACTTTGTTGCAAAGAAGATTCTATATGGTTATGGTTTGGTCGAAATCAATTCAGATAATGCGTTTGAATTCCTAATGAAAAAGAACAATCTGGATCTCCAAATGCCAGATACCCAGCGTATTGAGCGAGACATGGTCCGCGGCGTTGCAAAGAACATGACTAAAGAAAAAGAACGCCTTGCTCTTGTCGGCCGGCTGGGCCTTATTATCAACTCAACAGCAGATGATTATAATAAAATGAGCACAATCAAACATAACCTGGAAAACATGGGTTATGAATGTCGTCTCCTATACGTGGATACCTCGAATGAAGTTTCGCGGGCCCGCAATCAAATGCGTGGCGCTCTGGGCGGCCGAGCCGTGCCAGAAGCTATTCGTCAGGATAAGTGGCTGGCCGCACATAATAACGTTCAACCTCTGGTCAGACTGTTTGGAGAAGGCAACTTTGAAATTGTTTCAAATGATCTTGACCTCCAGATTGCACCAACAGAAGTAAAGCTGTCGAAAGAGGCTTATCTGCTATCAGTATTCAAGAAATTCAGAAAATGGGCATCCCAACGCCCAACCAATGCAGTATGCATGGACTGGCTATCCAAGGGCGGGAATCTTACGGAACTATATAATATGGGGGTACGGAAGTACGATATTAACGAGGAATTTACAGAAAGATTCGAAGGCAGATAAATATGACCGAGGAAAATAAAGACATTCTTACCCCCTCCGAAGATGCGGCCTTGATTGAACGCCTTAAAAAGCTTTTGGCTCAAGAGGAAAAAGTTGCAGAATTGGATGATAAAGAAGTCGCCACAATTCGTAGAATAATCAAAGTCTATGAAAGCTTTCAAGCTTTTGGTAGATTAGCAGGCGCGGCCCGTAACATTTTGTTATTTGTTGGTGGTTTACTAGTCGCATGGTTTACTTTTGTTGACAATCTAGGCCTACTGTGGGCCAAGCTTGCCGCAATGTTAACGGGAGGTCAGTAATATGGCTTTCAGATTAAATATTTCACACTGGGTTCAGATGGGTATCGCCGCTATTGTAGCCGCAGGAATCATCTCTGTTTATCCGGTGATCGAACGCGAAATGAATCGCAATAAGCCAATTGACGAATGGTTCAATATTCGCCAACTTGAAGTTGCACCAATTACACCTTTGGGAAGTTTCCCCGTGGTTGTATTTGATAGAACCGTCGGACAAGAGTTTGTTGCTGATTGGTCAATGGAAATACAGTCCGTGGAAGGCGATGAATTTAAAATGTTTTGTCGAGCATCGGGCATTAAGAAGTATGAAGTTAATGAAGTTTTGAATAATCAGGGTGAATTAATTTCATGGTTCACCGAGAATTTTCCAAAATGTGAACACATAAAGGATACACTGGGTCGTTACCGCATTGTCGTTAAATGGAAAATGGACCGTGGTAATTCATACTATGATTATGAATTGGAGAAAATTTCAAATGTGTTTGAAATTATAGATCCAGATACGTTTGTGCCATCCAAGACACAGGCCGCAATAAACAAAACGGTTAGAGAAATGGAAGCAGCAGTTGAGGCACTTGAATCTCCTGTTGTTCCACCAGCCGTTGCTACTTCTATAGGGGGAGTTAATGACTAAAACAATATCAGAAGGTCCTCTTGAAGGAGCCGAATCAGCAGCAGTCTATAAGTCTGTGACGCCTGGTCAAGAAAAGGCCGACAACGTTCCTTATAAGCATGAGGATGAAATTGTAAACGATGATATTAAGAAGATGATAGCGGTGGTATCAAGTCGTATCATGTGCATGGAACTTAAGGAAAGCATCCGTAAATTCGGGACTGATTGGAGAACAATCTCAAAGTTTCTAGCCACATATGAGGAAGACGGCATCAATAAATTAATTGAGCATCTTGAGGCATTGAACAACATTAAAGGCAAGCCACTACGCGCAATAGTGGAAGAAGTAGAATTAGATGAAGTGAATGCCGACGAATTGAGCGAAGCATCACCACACAAACTAGACGAAGATTTCAGCAAGGTATTAGGGGAATAACATGACCAAGACATTACACGAACTAGCAAAAGAAATGCTTAACAAAGCCAATGTCGAGGTCTTGACTGAAACGGGCAAGCTTAAGAAGGAAGAACCTACAAAGGTTGTTGAAGAAAGCATGAAAAAAAGTCCACTTCATGCAGGACCAAAGGTTGATATTAAGAAAATGGATGCTGTTGGCGCCAAGATTGCCAAAATTCGCGGATCAAAGGGTGATCCTATGAAGGATGGTATTGCAGCAGCCAAAAAGGATGATGAGGAACGCGATAACATTAAAGAAGATGAACTTGACGAATCAACCCGCAAGCATTTCCAGCAGGTTGCAGATGTAATCAAGTCCCACCCAGATGCCGCAAAGCGTAAAGAATTGGCACAACATCACTCTGAGATTTTTGCGAAGCAGAACCCGCGCTTCGATAAAAAGAAGTTCCATGCAGCCTCTAATGCCGAGTTGGATGAAGGTGTAAACGGCGAACATGGACCAGATGATGATGAAGATCAATTGGACCGCATTGAGCGTAAGAAGCAGAAAGAATCACCATTTGAACCAGATAAGAAGAAGTCAACCAATTGGACTTCTGCAAAATCAAAGGCCAAACATCTGGCCCGCGCTGCCATGAAGGCGCAGGTAGAAAAAAAAAAAGTAAATGAGGAAGGCTATGAGCCGCACAAAGATAGCGGCTATAAGTATTCCAAACAAAATTTAGCTGATCCGGATTATCATGCGAAACAATTGGCAGCCAGAAAAGCAGCCAAGAAAAACGTTAAGGCAGTTAAAGAAGATAAGATAAAGCCTGATTCTAAAATCAAGGTAGGCGGCAAATACGTATTTGGTAATACAAAGGGTAATGTTGCTCATATTGAAGGCGACAAGACCAAGAAACTAACCACCGAAATGGATTTAGATCGCGTTCCCGACGACCATGGTTCAGAAGAAGGCTATCGAAATAAATTAAAAAGAGAGGCCAAATTGCGAGCCAAAGAGGCTCTAGGTAAAAGAAAGAAAGAACCATATCTTCCTTTCGGTAAAGCTTTACCTCGCCATCGTATAGGTCAGAACCATATGACTGAAATGGAATTGGCCGAACTTTCTAAAGAAACATTGCAAAAGTATCGTGATACCTCTAGCCTAGAAATAGGTAAAGCCAAAGCCAAGAAAGCATGGGCGCAGCATGACGCCAAGCGCGATCCAAGTCCTGAGAATTATCAGAAACAGAATGATGCGGAACATGCTATTCAGAAGCGCACAAAGGGCCAAGAGTTGGTAAAGAAGAAACTTGGTGAAGATGAAATCAATGAACTATCACGAAAAACATTGGGTTCATATAAGAGGAAAGCTTTGGAATATATTGGTAATCACCACGAACGCGGAAAAAAGAACAAAAAGGTTTCAAATAAAGTTACAGGTATAGATAGGGCACAAAATAGATTGCTTTCGAAATAATGGTTAGGGTTTTTGTTGACATGGATGGTGTTCTGGCCAATTTCCAGCATCACTTTGATAACACCATAGATCATGGTGGACTTGATCGCAACTCGTTTGACGATTATGAGCACAAGATCACCGGTATTAAAGACTGGTGGTTAAAGATGCCTATACTAGGTGACGCAAAGGAACTAGTCAATTACCTGCACAAAGCTGGTGTTGATATTCACGTTCTATCCGCGGCGCCTGAATGGCAGCTTGACGGAAAGAAACAAAAGACGGCCTGGATTAATAAACACTTTGATATCAAGGCCAAGAATATCCATATCGTCCGCCGCGTCGAAAAGAAGGACTATGCAAAGAAAGGCGACATTCTGATTGACGACTACAAACGGAACATAAAAGAATGGGAGGCTGCTGGTGGTATCGGCATTCTCCATACCAAGACTAAACATACCATTGCCGAACTACAGGGCCATGGCATTTCATAAATAGTAGAGAAATTAATAAGGAGAACGACCTATGTCACTATGGGGAGCATTAGATCACGCAAGCGGCAATCAAAAGCCTGTATTTGCGAATAGCAACAATAAGAACATGCTGGCCGAAACGGTCTATGGTGTAAGCGCAACCGAACGCGCAAATACCACAGGTGCCCTTCTAGGTCTTGCACATTCAGGTTGGAATATCATTAAAAAGGGTAAGGGCGGCATCGCTTCGATTACCATTGATTCGGCAGGTTCTGGTATCAATGCGAACGGTTTCCTAACCTTGTCAGCAATCACTGGTGCAAACACCGTGAACGCCAACATTGCTTATTACGTAAGTTCAAACGCCAACTCTCAGTTGAACGTTGTAACTTCTGTAGTTATCGCAAACCCAGGTACTGGTTACGAATCAGCACCAACAGTCGTATATAACGGAACAAACACCACACGTCCTACATTCACAATCACCATGGGTGGTCGCGTAGGTCGTATTACAAGTGAAGTTCTAGTTGCAACCGGTTCTATCTCGGGCGACAACGCAGGCGACGATACACTACTACCTGGTGTATAATCACCATGAATATTATGAAGTTTAGGGAGTTCTTAATGCAAGAGGAAGTTTCGCTTCCTGTTGCTCATGGAACTATCGATATCACTGACCAGGCAACGATGTTGAATATAAACACGTTGCTTGCTCGGGCCCTAGACCAAGAATTTCTAACTCCCTATATTGCTCTAGAAAAGGTGCGCCAAGTTTTGGCGCGCTTTGCCGTCCATCTGGAAGGCACAACCAAACTCTTTGATGGTGACGAAGGCTCCTTTACGTTTGCCATTATGCAGTTTGGTGGTGTAGTTGATAACACAGCGGATGGTGGTGTTGATACCGACAAGACGCGCTTCATTTACTTTGCATGGGAACTAAACGAGGAAGGCACATTTGAAGTATTTGCTTCCTTGGTTACCTCCGAAGAATTAGAAGAATTGCTTGATGATGAGGACGAGGAAGATGCTGAGGATGAGGAACCCGAATCCATGTTAGCAATCGATCCAATGCCAACCGAAGTTCAAACGGAAGCAATATCACCAGAGAATTTACAAAAATATAAACATATGATAAAAGCAAGACAAGAAAAATGTTACGCTTGCGATAAACCAATTGGTAATATAGCCACAGAAGTAGATACGCGCGATTCCCAAAAAATTTATGTTGGTAGTGACTGTTTCAAGAAAATTAAACAAGCCGGTGACAAAGGTTGGCAACCTCCAAAAGGTGGACCAAAATTATATTTAATAAAATAAGGGTATGATGAATTTTTATGTTTATGCATATATGCGATGTGACGGAACACCCTATTACGTAGGAAAAGGTTCGGGTAATCGCGCATATACAAAAGGTAACCACAAAATAGGATTACCAGAAGATAAGACAAGAATAGTTATATTAGAAGCAGAATTAGAAGAAACGATTGCACTAGAACGGGAAAAGTTTTATATCAGTCATTATGGCAGAAAAGACTTGGGTACCGGCATTCTTAGAAACATGACAGATGGTGGAGATGGTTCCATCGGTTATATTTTTACAGATGAAGTTAGACGAAAAGTAAGTTTGGGATTAAAGGGTAAACCTAAGCCAAAAAGAACAAAGGAACATAGTGATAATATATCCAAAGGCCGACAAGGAATTGTCCCTTGGAATAAAGGGTTGACTTTCGACTTCAAAAAAAGAAAAAAATATAAAGGCCATTCCGAAGAAAGCCGAAAACTAAGAAGTGAGATGGTAAAGGAATGGCATAGAAAAAGAAAATTGGCCAATGATTGATTTGAATGACGAAAATGTTATCCTTTATGCTATAAAATGCTACGATAAACCCGGCGCCATAATGTCAGAATTTGAGTCTGACTTCAAAAGGTTTAAATACGTAAAGCGGCTTATCAACAAATACAGGATAAACCGTAACATTAAAGAACGGCTCATTCTGAACCATATTATCATCTTGGCTAATGTTTTTGGTGTTGAGGCAACAGTAAGAATACTAATGCTTAAATTAGATCCGGCAGACTACCCCGTAATCAAGACATTCCTGCTGTTTCTGAATTATATGCCAAAGTTTGTGAAAGATATAAACGGACTAACCATCATATCATCCGACATACCATTAGATTGGTCATTGGTTGAAGTGTTGAGGGAAATAAGTAAAGATGAAGAATAAATTCGGAAAAGAAATGACAATCAAACATGATGGGAAAGATGTAAAAGTCTTGAAAGTTCATGATAGATATTATCTGGATCACACAACAGCCAAGCATGTTAATGACGATGATTCTAGGGATTGGCTCGGTAAAAAAACAAAAAATAATTGGACTCACGTAACCGACAGTCCACAATCATATCACGAAAAGAACAAGAACAAGAAAGTAAATGAAGATGCACCAACAGTTTCCGCAGGTGGAGGCCATGTCGCAGGTATTGGTGTTGGTGATAAGGGCGAGCCTGGTAACCCTCCACGTTCGCTAATCAAAAGATCAAAGTTCGCAGGCCATGAAGTCTTTGAAGTTGATAATGATGTTTATCACAAGGCGCGCCTAGGCAAAGCCAAGCATCACCGTTATGCCAAATATGTTGGTGAGGACGAAGTTGGTGCTGAAATCAGAAAATACGGTCGAGAAAATCCCGGTAAACCAATCATTCTAAAACATAACGTCAACGGCGCACTTCAGTTTTTGAAATACGGGAAATATTAAAATGGCTTGGAAATTCCCCTCAGGTAAAGCACTTCTAGGCGGTATCGGTATTATTCTCGGTAACGCAACCGGTTCATTTACGAAATACATTATATTCGCCGGCATTTTAGCCGTTGGTGGCGCTGCATTCTATTGGTATTACAATGATACACAGGACAGACTTAAAGCTAATGCCGACCTGATTGCTAAACAAGAAATTGCAGATGCTATCCAAAAATCTACCATTGATCAAATGCAAATTGATCTGGAAACACATAAGTATATTCTGAAAGAAGTATATAAGGATCTAGCAGAGGCCAACAAACAAACCGATGTTGACCCATTCCAACCTGTTCCAGTTACACCCGTTGTACCTGTTGAACCAGGTAGCGCCGAGGAAGATATTCGAAATGAACTAGGTGGCACGGAAGAAGAATTGAATAGGAACTATAACAATAGTACCAAATGTTTTGAGTTATATAGCAGGGACAAAAAAGATGAAGATGATAAACAACTACGTGCTGATTGCGGCCTTAGCGATTAGTGTAACCTTAACGGGCTGCACAAAGAGCAAGACTGTTAAAATCGAAGTATCACCAATTCAGAGACAGGCATTAAACCTTCCTTCTCCTGATCAAGTCATGCAAGACCCTGTTTATTGGATGGCGTTGGCCCGCAAGGCGCCTCCCGGTTCAAAGGGAAGCATTGAACATTTCTGGCAGCAGTTGGAAAGAAGCGGTGCAAGTACAGCAGTTGCTTTATCGCCTGCTGAATTCCGTAAAATCAAGAATAATAATGCCAGATTACGGAAATACATACTACAGCAAAAGGCAATCATCCGCGCATACCGAAAATATTATGAGGCCAACAAATAAACGGAAGGAAACTTCCGTTTTTTTATTGCTTTCCTTAACCAATTGCTGTATAATGGCTACATGTCGGTATGGTTAGATCAAAAATACATTGGAATGGTGAGTTACAAGCTTGAACGCTTTAAGCGTCAGGGTGAGTATAGTTATAATTTTCGCTGCCCAATTTGTGGCGATTCCCGCAAAGACAAATCAAAGATGCGCGGATACTTCTATAAGAAGAAGGATTCCATGTTTTTCTATTGCCATAATTGCAATGAAGGAATGTTCTTTGGTAAATTCCTCAAGCGCATAGATTCAAATCTCCATAGACAATATTCACTAGAGCAATTTGCCGATTCACCCGCAAAACCAAAAGTTTCAGCAGAGGAAGAAGCGAAGCCTTTTGTTACGTCACCTGTATTCTTAACAAAAGAAAAGATTCATCTACCTAGTATCGAATCCTTGCCTTTTGATCATTTTGCAAAAAAATATATTCTTTCACGGAAACTTCCAAAAGAGTTTTTGGCTGATATATATTATTCTAGTTGCTTTAAATCTTTCTTAGATGAAATGCTACCGGGTAATGAAAAGAATATACCTCTCTTGGAAAAGAGAGTTGTCATTCCTTTCTATGACGAAAAACATAATTTGCTCGGTTTCCAAGGCCGCGCTTTGTTTGAGTCAAGGCTGAAATACATAACCATCATGATGGACGAAACAAACCGAAAAGTTTTCGGTCTGGATAAAGTTGACCTCAGCAAACCAATACATGTTGTTGAAGGTCCTTTTGATAGTAAGTTCCTCCATAACGCAGTCGCAACAATGGACTCTGCATTGTTTCGCGTTGCAGAAGTCATGGGACAAGACCATGAGTATGTTTTCATTTATGACAATGAAAAGCGGAACTCACAGGTTTGCTCGAATATGGAAAAGACAATCAAACTAGGTCACAAGATATTCATTTGGCCTAGAGCGGTTGGCGAGAAAGACATAAACGAATTGGTACTAAATGGAATGACTGTTCCAGAAATTATGTTAATGATACGTATGCATACCTATCAGGGTATGGAAGCTGATTTAAGAATGACAATGTGGAGAAAATAATATGAAGATTGTAAAAAGTGAAATTGAAGGAAATATTAAACTCGAAATAGAAGTCCGCCGAATAAAGAACATTGATGAAATGAAAAATGTTTTGCGGAAGAATGAAAAGGAAAACTACAAGCCGGAAGATTTTGTTGTCCTTTCCAAGACCGTGAATCCCGATACATTTCAGCCTGAAATTATAGTTGGATTAAAAGATTCGGAAGGCACATTAAATCGAGGCCTTTTCTATCTTTGGAACCTTGAAGTTGTTCATGATGCCGGTGGCATCAATTTGTGGGTGGTGTAATATGAGTGTAAATTTGATTGCCGTAAGCCAACCTAGAATTGAAGGAGTAGAAACAGCAGAGGATTTGATTGCGTTTTGTGCGCGGGTAAGTAACCCAGCCAACCAATTGAATACAGGAACAGCAGACAAGCTTCTGAAATACCTGGTAAAGAATAAGCATTGGTCGCCATTTGAAATGGTGAACATGACAATCGAAATCAGAACAACCCGAGATATTGGTAGGCAGATTCTAAGACACCGTTCATTCTCTTTCCAGGAATTCTCCCAGAGATATGCTGTTCCGCCACCATCTGACTTTACCACGGACCGCGAGGCTCGTTTGCAAGATACGGCCAACAGGCAGAATTCGATTGAAACGGATGATGATAATCTCCAGCTTCAATTTACAGCAAGGCAAAATGGCCAAGTAGGTAAAGCTTTGGAAAACTATAGATGGGCACTTGACAACGGTATTGCTAAAGAACAGGCCCGCGTATTTTTACCAGAAGGATTGTCACCGACCCACATGTATATGCAAGGTAGTCTCCGGAGTTGGATCCATTATTGTGAGTTGCGCATGGGAAATGGAACCCAGAAGGAACACCGAGAAATTGCGAAAGGCTGTTGGGAGATTATCACGACAGAATTTCCATCACTAAAAGAAGTCCTAGAACAATAAAAATAATAAGGAATAAAAATGACGATACAAGCCGAGAATGTCCCCATTAAAGATCGGGATACCAGAACACTATTAGCCGACACAAAGTTTTTCGAAGGATATTCTCGTTATAGCGAAGAAAATCAACGCTATGAAACATGGCAGGAATCCGTGGCGCGTGTAATGAATATGCATCGCAAATTCTTTGCCAAGACAATTGAAAAGAATCCCACCCTAGGTGGATATATTGATGAAGTAGAAAAAGCATATGCAGACCGCAGGATTCTAGGAGCCCAGCGGTCTTTGCAATTTGGGGGTGATCAACTGCTCAAACACCACATGCGCATCTATAATTGCACCTCCAGTCATTTGGACAGACCTGCATTCTTTGGTGAATACTTTTATATTCTTCTCTGTGGAGCCGGCGCAGGTTTCTCCGTGCAGAAACATCACATTGCCAAGTTGCCAATGATTCGCCCACGCACCAAACAACCAAAAACACATACAATTGATGATAGCATTGAAGGTTGGGCAACTGCTCTTGACGTTCTATTATCATCTTTCTTTATTGGTGGAGGCGTTCATCCTGAATACGAAGGTCGCCGTGTATTCTTTGAGTATCACAAAATCCGCAAAAAGGATTCTCTTATCTCGGGTGGCTTCAAAGCACCGGGACCTGAGCCACTTAAACGCGCTCTAGCTCTCATTGAAGAATTGCTGACCTCTATTGCAGAGGAAGGAATCATGAGTCCTATCCATGCTTACGATATTTGTATGCACGCCGCAGATGCCGTGCTATCGGGTGGTGTTCGCCGCGCTGCAACCATTTGCCTATTCTCCAAGGATGACCAGGAAATGCTCAAGGCAAAAACTGGCAATTGGATGGCCGAAAATCCACAGCGTTCACGCTCAAACAATTCTGTTGTGTTACTACGCAATGAAGCCAAGTTTGATGAATTTGCCCAGATCATGGAATGGGTAAAGCAATTTGGTGAACCTGGTTTTGTATTTGTTAATTCACTTGAGCATTGTTTTAATCCTTGTGTTGAAATTGGCATGTACCCAAAGACCGAGGCCGGAGTTTCTGGTTGGCAGGGCTGCAATCTAGTTGAAGGCAATGGCGCAATGTGCAAAACAAAGGAAGAATTTTTTGAATTGTGTCGTGTTGGTTCTATACTAGCCACAATGCAGGCCTCATATACGGATTTTAAGTTTGTTGGTCCTGCAACAAAAGAAATTTTCGAGCGGGAAGCACTACTAGGTGTTTCTTTGACAGGCTGGATGAATAGTCCCGATATTCTTTTTGACGAAAAGGTTCTCCGCGAGGGCGCCAAGATTGTCAGAGAGACAAATCGGGAAGTCGCCAAGATACTTGGTATTAATCCGGCCGCTCGTACCACTTGCGTTAAGCCAGCAGGTAACGCCTCGGTGTTGCTTGGTACTGCTTCTGGTATTCACCCAGAACATAGCAAGCGTTATATCCGCAATATCCAAATCAGCAAATCACAAGAGGTTTCAGATATCATCCGTAAGATCAATCCTTACATGGTTGAGGAATCGATTTGGTCTGCTGCAAAGTCGGATAACATAATCAGCTTCCCTATTATACCTCCAAAGGGCAGCATATATAAGGACGAATTAAATGGTGTGGAATTTCTTGAAAAAGTTAAGCTTGTGCAAAACGCATGGGTGGAAGCAGGGACCGATGAATCATTATGTGTGGACCCAACCGTCCGCCACAATGTCTCCAATACCGTCACTGTACGGCCTGATGAGTGGGTACAAGTCACCGACTACCTGTACAAGAACCGCAAACACTTTACCGGTGTTTCACTCATCGGAGAATCTGGAGACAAAGATTATTTCCAAGCGCCAAATATAGAAGTTCTGTCTCCACGTGAAATGGTACGTAAGTATGGTGAAGCGGCCCTGTTTGCATCCGGTCTTATTGTTGACGCCTCGAAGGGGTTCAAGAATCTATGGGATGCCACGTTTATTGCTCAACAGACCACTGACGATTCCAGTCAGGAATTGAAGGATATCCGTGCAGATTGGATTCGTCGTTTCATCAAGTTTGCTGATAACTTCTTTGAAGGTGACCTGGTAAAAACGGCATATTGTCTAAAAGACGTTTACATACTATATAAGTGGATGAAGATTCAAATCAATTTCCAGGATATCAATATGGAAGAACATTTGAAAATAGCTAAAATGACAGAAATAGACACTATGGGCGCGGCCGCCTGCGCCGCAGGAGCATGTGAGATATAATGTTAGATTTATTACGTGATTTGACAACACTAAAACAAGATGGAAAAATCCTTGATTACCGAGTTGAAGCAGACTCGGAAGGCAATGTGGATATCTATTGCAGGCCAGTTCCTCCAGTTCAATATATAAGGCTAGATTTTAAAGTAACACAGTTTGGTGCTACATTTAGTGAGGTATAATGATAGAGTGGTTGGGATTAGATAACAGACCTTTAGACCATGATTTAAATACATGTGTTAAATGTCAAAATGAGCAATATGAAAGGCCGCATCCTTTGGATAAAGGCGGCAAATATGCTTGGCAATGTGAGAAATGTGGAACCGTTAATGAAAACGGCAAAGAACATTTATTAGCAACGTTAAAGCCTCACGAAATACAGGAAGGTAAACGAGCATGGTTTACCCCTAAACGAGGAATCGTCAACTAATGTCAAAAGAAATTATAAATCATGTGTGTTCATATTGCGAAAGCCCGTTCAAGCTTTCCTTTGACACCGACGAGGTAACAAGCCTGCCAAAGTTTTGCCCCATGTGCGGAAATGAAACATTAGCAGAATTAGATGAACCGGAAGAGCAAGAGATTTGGCTCGGACAATATGAAGATGATGAACCAGAACTTTAAAGATTCTTTTGTATATTGTTGGACCGATAAGGCCACCAACAAACTTTATATTGGTTCCCATAAAGGCACAATTGATGATGGATATATCTGTTCGTCTAAATTAATGCTACAAGAATATAAAACTAGATCACAAGATTTTAGCCGGCAAATTATAGCCGAAGGTCAACATGAGGATATTAGAAAATTAGAAGAAAAACTTCTTGATAGTTTGAATGTCAAACATGATCCTTTATTTTATAATCAACACAATGGAAATGGTAAATTTTATCTAAAGGGACAATCAAACATTTCAAGAAAGAAAATTTCTCTGGCAAAAATGGGAAATAAAAATCCTATGTTTGGTAAAAAAGTTTCGGCCGAAACAAAAATTAAATGTAGTGCGGCCAGCAAGAAAAGAATTATTACGCCGGAATTTATAGAAAAATCTAGAATGGCTAAACTCGGTACTAAAAATCCAAATTTTGGGAATCCCAATTCCGCAAAACATTTGAACAATTTGATTACCTGTATTAAATGTAGGAAAACCATGAATGGCGGAAATTATTATAGGTATCACGACATAAAATGTTCATAAATACTCCATTAGGAGTATGAAACATGTGGACATATCAGGGAAATCCCTTTGATGAAATACCCGAGGATATAAAATCTTTCGTGTATATTATAACCAATAAAACCAACAATAAAAAATATGTGGGTAAAAAAACATTTACCTTTGCTAAAACGAAACAAATCAAAAAGAAAAAAAAGAGATTCCGAGTAGCGAGCGATTGGCAACTTTATTACGGAAGTAATGATCAACTCAAGCATGACGTTGAACTTTTGGGCCGGGAAAATTTTGACCGGGAAATTTTGCATTTATGTAAAACAAAAGGAACAGCAAATTATTTAGAGGCTCATGAGATATTATCCCGACATGCTATAGTTTCCGAAGAATATTATAACCAATGGCTTTCCGTTAAAGTGTCGAGGAGTCAGATAAAGTTATAGTAGCCTACATAAAATAACGTTTGTGAATTCCTTCTTATTGTGCTATACTGAATCTAAATAGATCGTAAGACAAAAAGGAGATAAATATGTTTACGAATACGACTGCCGGAATTGGGAATGCTTTGCTTTCCATGTTCCGTACAGAGAAGTCAGAAACACCGCTGGTAAAAATGTTCCGCGTGGAGTATGGCCGAGAATATAGAAACGCACGGAAATATGGTGCCACAGTAAATGATCAATATGTGAATGAATTCATAAAGAACACCAGAACCTAACCAGAACAAAAAGACGTAATATTATTGCGCCGGAGCTTACAAAATAGCAATATTTGTAGGCTCTTTTTTTATGCTCGGCCTCTTGTAATCCTTAAAAAAAGTATTATATTGGTAGTATGACAATGATTCTTATATTTGTGATCTTGCCGCTTTTCGCGGCGTTTATCGTTAACTCTTTTATTGAAACATTTTCTGTTACAGATTGGTCTTAACTATGTTAGATAAGAACGCAATCGTTAACTTGCTGGCCACTTCTGACAAGGCAGTTGCCCGCGCCCTCATTGTTCTTAATGAGCGGCAGACTTCATATGAACAAAACGCAAAGGGCACCCGCGACCACAATGGTCGGGGTTTCAAGCCCTGTCATGCGTTTATGGGCACTAGTATGGCAGAATTCTATCAGCGCAACAATTATCTTTCGGCAAAACAGATTGCGTATTGGCGCAAGGCCGACAAGCGCGGAACGCCGCGGATTGCATGTTATTGGAAGCAGCTACTAGAAGTTGCACAGGCCAAGGCCCAGAGTAAACAGAATGTATCTTAAAACTTTCAGAAAATACGCCGAAATTCCTTTGCTATTGCAAGAATATATTCTCACGGTTTCCGGTCGAAAGGAAATCGGGGAATTGACGTTAACAGAGATTAATGACTATCTCGCAGGACTAGAAGAATATAACGCGGACAACTCGGAGTTGAGCCAGTAGGTGCGTCGGAATGTCGCATTGTAAAACCGCCTAACGATACTTATATAGGTAGTATGAGCAAGTTACTAAAGAATCCCGAACTTAAGAAGCAATTAACTGTATTACAGTTTGCTACACTTTGCGAAGCTTTAGAGTCGGTTTTCGACTCTCCGAATGAAGCGCAAGAGGAAATGAACGGCATGGATTATGAATTGGCCATGCAGCATCTTGAGAATTACGCAGGATATTGATTATGAATCTCTCAAAGGAAATTCCATCTAAGATGGTCGAAACTGTGCAGTGTATCAAGGTCGAAGGGCCGGCATCGCCTCATGATTGGTTCCCAGTTTGTTTTCGTGAAACTGAAACTGAAATGCTTGTGGCTTTTGCAAAAACAAATGCACAGGTTCCAGTTGTTGTTTCTCCCGATGCAAATTCCATAATCACTGCGGCATTTACGCTGGCGCTCTTTATTGTAGTCGCCCATCTTGCCGCTTTCACAATGATTAACAACTACAAGGCGATTCGATAATGAATCTCTATAAGGCGTTTTATAAGAACAAGAGTATTGAAGTCCATGCGGACACGCAATACGCCGCCCAGCTTAAGGCTGCGGCACTTTTCAAGGCAAAAAAGTCTTGGCAAGTAAATGTCTCACTTTTGGAACTCAATGGGGTTCCTTACTTTCACACCGCTGTTAACTAAAGGAAAACAAAATGGCTAAAAAGATCAAGCTGCCCGAACATACTAAGGAAGAATTTGCTGCAATGATCGCTGCATTTTTCGAAAAGGGTGGGGTAATCAAGGTTATGCCTACGCGATACGCAACTGGCGTTTACCGCGCGACTCTAACTTCCGTTCATAAGCAGAAGTAAACAAATGAAACGCAAAACTTTTGACGTTGCAGACTTTAAAAAGACTGTGAATCAGGTCCTCTTCCGCTCAATTTGTGCGCCAGAGATTCGGGAAGGCTGGATAAATGCTCTCGAATGCGTTTTGCATGACTCGGGCAATTACAAGGGCTTTAACTACTTGAACGTTAATGACGTTCCTCCCGGTGAAAAGCCCGGGATTCGCTCCGAAAACAATCAGTTTAAGTTTCTTGATACTGATTCAACCCGTCGATTTTATATCTAAAAGGAAAACAAAATGGTTAACAATGCACAGTTGATTGAAGTGTCAAACGCTCTTGACAAGATCACGGACCCCGATACAATGCGGCAGGCGCTGCACATTTTCAACTTGCGCCAGCGTTATTTGCAGTCTCTTGGCGCGATGGCTTTCCGCGTAGGACAGCGGGTTGAGTTTGATGCCCGGACGCGCGGCATCGTTAAGGGTGTTATTCAGAAGATTAACACTAAGTCAATCAAGGTTTTGGCCGACTCCGGTATGCGCTGGAATGTTTCGCCCATGTTTTTGAAAGTGATCAAGTAATGGATAATACAAAGCGCACAATTACAGTTGAATTGACGGATGAGCAAATCGACCTCATTGTTGAGGCCGTTCAGGAACTTGAATCGACGCGCCCGGGCATGGAAGAAGTCAAGCAGGAAATTCTTGATATCTTTTGGTTAATTTAAGGATAATATTATGATACAGCAGACAGATTTGGATCGCTACAAGGCCAAGATCAAGGCAGACTATGCTGCATGGACAAGCGGTGGTTCGAACCGTGAAATCGAAGTGGAATTCGAATGGGGTTCGAAGTTTATTAAGGTTGTAACCTCAACTTATGGCCAGCGTGGCGTGCATTCTTTCATTGCAAAGGGCTCGAATCCGACAGACAAGTGGCCGGAAGGCACGATTCTTAAGGCTGCGTCATGGCGCGCCCCTGCGCAGAATTTTGCCCGTGGCTCGATTTATGACAAGGACCTCAAGAGTGTTAGGTGGACAAGTGCCGGCTAAAACAAAACTTTATACAGAGGCGGACCTGCGCCGCCTTTACGTTCTCCGCAAGTCCAAAATGGAACGCGGCGCCGAACTAGTAAATCTTGGTAAGTATGGTGCGCCTTATATGTGGGCTTCCCGTGCTCTTTTGACAAAGAAGAAAAAGAGGAAAACACCATGAGTTTTACCTATCA
>Ga0154020_10002193_pt1 | contig 23755 bp, 28 predicted proteins | sample Klosneuvirus_201_FD_109709 | JGI IMG/M metagenome (GOLD analysis project Ga0154020, IMG submission 109709) | Active sludge microbial communities from wastewater, Klosterneuburg, Austria - Klosneuvirus_20160825_MG | ecosystem: Engineered > WWTP > Aerobic digester > Activated sludge | place...
CATGCTGAAGAACGAAAAATCAGAAAAACCAGGAATCAAAAACAAACGACTCCTCGCTGCATGGGACACGGACTACCTCGCAAAAGTACTGTCCGAATAACGACTTAACACGCAATCGCCCTGCCGCGAAGAGGCACCAAAACGGCATCGATTCTAGTAGGGGATTGTGAGTTCTTTTCAGATCGACTTGTCGGTCGAATGGAATTGGATTCTCGTGAGCAATTCTCTGTGGATGGATTTAAAAAGCAGAAGACGCGGTGATAAGTCTTGGTGTGGCTTGCCCGAAAAAAGAGGAGCTTCGGTTTATCCCGCCGAACAGTTCTCCGGCGATCGAGCAACAGCATCGAACCCGAAAAGTCTCGACATGGATGTGTCCAGGAATCTCGAAAAGCGAGTTCAAAGTCGTCCGGAGAAAGGTTGCGATACGGAAAGCCTCATCCGGAAGTGTATTTGAATGGATGTGATACGTTGGGCGTGGAGCCTCAACGATGCGTTGCGATTGAAGATTCCTTCGTCGGACTGTTGGCTGCCAAAGCCGCGCAAATGAAGACAATTGTGGTTCCCGAATCTTCGATGGCCGATCAGAAGCATTTTGTCATTGCCGACCGTCAGCTCGCCTCTCTGGAAGAACTGACGCAGGAACTTCTTCAATCACTTTGAGTTTGGGGTCAGAGCGTTGGCTACGGTGAATCCGGGGCGAACAGCAACATATTTTGACGACATCAATCGCCCGATGCATTCCGAAGGGTAGCTCGGCGACAGGTCGCTTGTCTTTTCGTGGTCTGTCGATTGCATCGGAACCGCGTTTCAGGGACCCTGGCTGGTACGTCCCGGAAATTCGTGCGGACCAAAGAGCGTGAATGCAAACAGGCCTGGAGTCGTGAGACTTCAGGCCTGACGGTAGTAGTGATGATGGCACGACCGAGCGTGCCGACGCGGCATACTCGCCGAATCGATCGGCTAGCGCCATCACGAAGTCCTTGCCGTCGGTCGTTGCAACAGGCAACTCTTCGAGTCGTGAACTTGCCGCCGACATGCGTGCCGTTCCTTCCGCTCGGCCTCCCAGCGCAGTCGCACGCTCCGCAATCATGTCCGCGTAATGCAGGAAGTTCGCCGCAAGGTCGTCGAAGAGCACATGCAACTGCATGACGTTCATGCCCTTCACATTCCAGTGAGCCTGTTTAATCTGCGTGTACAGGTCGAACGAATCGGCAAGCCGCTGGCTGAGCAGTTAAACCGTTGATTCGCGTGTCGCTTCTGAGACGTCGTTGCGAGTTCGAAGGTTTAATGCGGTTGCTGTGGTCATGATCAGGTCTCCTTCAGCTTGAGTTGTCTGGCGCACGTTCGCCAATAAAAGTCATCGCAAAACGTGTGCCACTGGCACGTCAGCGTCCATGACAGTTGCAGAATTCATGACTCAGCTTCCTTTCGTACAAAGCGTGTGATTGATGTCTGCCTATGAGACTTCTGTTGCACATCCCGTACCGTCGATGATCGGTGCGATGCTTTGCGGGACGTTGTCTTCGTTGGAGCGGAGTCGTCAGCGCAGCACCAACCTCCTTCATTCTCCCACCGCTCCAGTTCAGTCATTTCGCAGACTCTCTGTCGAATTCGTCTCATGGTATTGCTCTTTCTTCTACACTTTGCATCGAACTCATTCATTGATTTCATTTGGACGGAGCCAAACGCGCGTCAACAGCCGGAGCGAAACACCATGAGTCAAATCCACCACTACTCGATTCCAGTGCAGGACACGAGGCACGTTGCCAAAGTGTTGTGCGAACTGTTTGACGGGACAATCACACCCTTCGGTCCTTACGAGGACTCGTATATCGTCTGGTTCGGCGACGAATTTGGCTCTGCTATCGAGCTGTATCCTGCGGGAACGGAGATGTTTCCTGATACCGGTGACGGTCAAGCCAACTTTCGCCACAATCCGTCCGCCAGCGGGTTTACTGCGACCCACGCGGCGATCTCGGTCGACCGCTCGAGAGAGGATGTTCTGAATATTGCGGGTGAGAACGGCTGGAAGGCCCTTGAACTGTCGCGAGGCAGCTTCAACGTAATCGAATTCTGGATGGAGAACCGCGTGATGATTGAGTTGCTCACACCAGACATGGCACGCGACTATCTTGCTGCGACAAGAAAGTTTGCCAAACGGGCCTCGGAAGAACCTGATGCCTGACTGTACAATGGCGAAATTGACTCGGTGCTATTGGCTCTGTCCCTAACCTCAGAGTTGTTCCGGAGAGATTCACCGAAAGTGAACACACGGATATATCGCGGACTTCCAATCAACATCAATTCAGGTAGATCACTCATGCCCACCGTCTTACAAGTCGATTTTCCTTACGCCGGTCACTGATACCGCAAGTGCGTTCCGTACGTGTGAGAGTTCCACTTCTTCGGTAACGCGCAGGTCGAGTTCGCGTTGCCGTGCGCTCCATTTCCTCCGAGCGAGTTGCTGCATGTCAACAACTTCGTCGTGTTCATCGACGATCTCGGTTCCAATCAACGTCTCGACGAGATCCTCAAGTGTGACGAGACCTTCGAGTCCGCCGAAGTTGTCGGTCACAATAGCGATGTGCGCCCGTGTTTCCAGCAGTTGCTCGAAGACATCGAACGCCTTGTCCGTTTCGCGAACAGCTTTGATCGGTCGCAAGTAGTCACGAAGCGTCTTACCTTCCTCTCCAGCGACGATGGCCGTTAGCAGCTCGCTCTTGAGTACAAAGCCGGTGACAGATTCCGTTCACGTTCGGCGATGTAGCTGGGAGGTAATTGACAGCAGGACAGCTTCTGCGATCGAACAAAAGAATGAGAAAACGATGGCCACCGACAGGTAGGTGATCAACAAGATGTAGTCCATGAAGCGAATCCGTTTTTCTGAGTCAATCAGCCCGCTGGGCACTTGCCACTGAACCCAGTCGCCGAAGTAGGCCGCGAACAGGCTCTCCAGCCGTTCGTGGTCTTCTTTGCTAATGATGATTTGACTTTTGGTGGCCATGTTGAAATTCCTGCCTGGTTCGGCGCAATTGGAATTCAAAGGAAATCCGGGTAAAGGAAATTGAGAATGTAAAATAGGATCCAGGGTGTGATGGCGAGGACTGCCATCCAAGTCACAGCGTCGGCGACGAACTTCCTTTCCTCGTCGTCTGTGACTGGAGGAATTGAATAGCATCGCATTGGTTCCCGTCGCTTCCGCGGGCCAATATGTCATTGCACGCGAGATTCGGTTTCACAGCATCGAAGCGAGCGGAATCGGTCGGGAATCCATCAGATGAGAGCAAGGCTCGCTTAGCCACTGGGCTACGCGGTCGCTGCAAACATCAACTGCGGGCGACGGCTGTCGTTGTGAGTTAACACTAAATCATCGTCATCATCATCATCGTTATCATCATCGCTATCATCATCGTTGGGACGAGCCACGATAAGCTCCAACGTCGAACCTCCAACAGTCAGCAGCAACTGAGTTTTAACAAACACCCGATACTTTTCAGCAAACAACTTTGTCGCATGAAGCACCAGTTGGACGCCGTAGTAACTGGGGGACACTCCGCGCACGACAGCGCCGCCATCCTCGATCAGGTCAATTGACAGATCGCTAATCAGTCCGTGGGTACCTTGCAGAATTGCAGCGAAGAGCGCATTGAGCGACTCGTTACGTTCGCTCCATGAATGGGCAGACATTCAAATTGTCCTTGCAGAAGAAGTAGTGGCATGGAAATGACTTCTTCGTTCATCGCAAAGATCGTGCCGAAAGGTTCGACAGGCTTCCAGCCTGTCAATCGCAATATCGCCAAAAGCAGACAGGGTGGGACCAATGAGTCTCTGGTCGCAGACATGGAAGTGGTGAAATCCTGCATGGATGCGGACCGGGCATTGCGCGATCCACCCGATCTCGGGCGAACGGATTCATCTACTGGGAGGCTGCGGTCTTTTCGGGAATCCCTACGGCAACTCCTTTTCAGGCAAATGCCTCCGCTCGACGGAGATACCAAGGGTATTGAGCTTGGTACGCAGGGTTGCCCTGGTGATGCCTAGTATCCTCGCCGCCTGAGAGAGGTTTCCCCCGGCGAAGCGGAGTACTTCGGTGAGCAGATACCGGTCAGTGAGAGCCTGGTAATCCGAATAGAGGGCCGTCGCACCGGTCCTCAGCTGGCGCTGGATGAATGCGGGTAGGCCGCCGAAGTCCAACGTCACGTCAGCGCAGCCAGACTCTTTTCCATTTCGGCGGAGAGTGACCGGCAAGAATTCCGAAAGCAGGACGGGACCGGTCGCATGCAGGAGCGCCTGTTTGATTACGCTCTGTAACTCTCGCACATTGCCAGGCCAATGGTAGGCTCGAAGCAACTCCAGGGCCCTGGAATCTATGCTTTGCACGTTTTTCTTCAGATCCCGGCCGAGTCGTTTCACGAAATAGTCAGCCAGGTAAGGCAGATCCTCGCCCCGCTCGCGCAGGGCCGGCAGCTTGATCGTGTAGGCGTTCAGGCGGAAGTACAGGTCTGCCCGGAAGGTGCCTTCGTCAACCATACGCTGCAAGTCACGGTTGGTCGCGGCGATGAGGCGGACGTCCGACTGGATTAACTCGTTGCCACCGACTCGCTCGAATTCCTGCCCCTGAAGGACACGCAGGATCTTTGTCTGGGTCAAGGGCGTCATGTCGCCGATTTCGTCGAGGAATAGGGTGCCGCCATTGCATTGCTCGAACTTGCCGATGCGTTTGCGGTCCGCTCCGGTGAAGGCACCCTTCTCGTGGCCGAACAGTTCGCTCTCCAGCAGGTTCTCCGGGATTGCTGCGCAGTTGATGGCCAGGAACGGTCTCTTCGCGCGGTCGCTGTAGTGGTAAATGGCGCGGGCCACCAGTTCCTTGCCGGTGCCGCTTTCCCCGAGGATCAACACCGTTACGTCCTGCGTCGCGACCCGTCCGATGGCCTTGTAGACCTTTTGCATGCCTGGGCATCGGCCACGCATAGCTTCTGAGTCTTCCTTCGCATCCCCGTCTTCGGGGATCACGGCGGGTACTCGCATGAGCCGGCTGATCTCGAATGCTCGCTCGACCAGGTCCAACAGATGATCCAGCTCCAGGGGCTTGAGCAGGTATTCGTAGGCACCGAGCCGCATCGCCTCGATGGCGGTGGAGGTTGTCCCGTGCCCCGTGATGAATATGACGGGGATCTTCGGGTCAATTTCGTGGATGCGACGAAACATCTCCAACCCAGATGCATCGGGCAGATTGATGTCCAGAATGACCACATCGGGACAGTCTCGCGTGACTGACTCGACTCCTTCCGCAGCCGAAGAAGCCGCGAGCAAGGTCACTTCCGGCTCGGCAAATGCCTGGCGGAAGAAGTACAGGATCGAAGGTTCGTCATCAATCACAAGCAACTTAGGCATATCGGCTCCCTGAAATAATCACTGCGACGCCAGGGCTGGCAGGCGGAGCAGGAAGCACGCGCCTCCACCGGGCAAGTTATATGCAGAAAGGCTGCCACCATGGTCTTCTGCGATGCGCTTTGATATTGCAAGCCCCAAGCCGACTCCGGTCTCCTTGCTGCTCACAAAGGTCTCGAACACCCTGAGTAGAATGTGCGGAGCGATCCCTGGGCCAGTGTCGCGAACATAAAGTTCGACTCGGCCTTCCTGCGGGGCGCGGAGGTCGATCTCCACAGTGCCGCCACCGGGCATGGCATCGAGCGCGTTCAGGATCAGGTTGAGCAGAACCTGCTGCAACTGGTCCTGGTCCGCCTCCAGCTGGACCGGAACGTCGGGCCGAAGGAAGCGGACGTTTACATGCCGCTTCTTCGCCCGGCCATTGACGACCGCGAAGACCCGGTCAACCACATCTGCCGGGTTTAGCCGCCGACGGTCCAGTTGCGGCGGACGGGCGAAGTCAAGGAAGGTCTGGAGTGTCCGCTCCATGCGACGGATCTCGTGCTCGATCACGGTCAGGTCTTCGGACGGCAGACCGGCGGCGTTGGCCTTCCGGAGGTTGACCTGGATCAGTCCCTTGACGGCGGTGAGCGGGTTACGCAGTTCGTGGGCGACCCCCGCGGCCACCTGGCCCAGCGCCATCATCTGCTCGGCACGTTGCAGATACCGCTCGCGCTGCCGCTGCTCGTACCAGTTGCGCTCGATCGCCGCAGAAAGAACGTTGGCAATCGATTGAAGAAAAGCAACATCCTCGGGCGGAAACGGGCGGTGCCGAGTCGAGTGAGCGCCGACCGTGCCGAAGGGCCGGTCGTGACCGTAGAGCGGGACGGTCAGGCTGCTGATGACGCCGTGGTCGCGCAGGAAGGAGGCGTCGGGAAAACGGTCGTCCACGCGGATGTCCTCCACAATCACCGGTGCCTGGGTCAGGAGCACCTGGGCGGCTGGAATCGCGTTTACCGCTTCGGTCACTGCCCGGGCCACCAGCCCATCTTCCCATCCCGCTCCCGCCTGGAAAATGATCGATCCGTCTGGCATGAGTTGCAAGATGTTGACGTATTCCACCCTCAGGTTCGACCAGGCCAACTTGGCGGCCTCACCCATTAACGGAATCAGGTCGATGCCGGTCAGGGCTCGCCGCCCCAATTCGGAAACAACAGCCTGCTGGCCTGCCAGGGCCTGGCGTACTTCCTGCGCTTGCCTTTGCATGCTGACATCACGGATCGCAAGCACGACAAGGTTGCTGTCTGCAGACGCTACAATGTTGCGGGTTATCTCCACGGGGAATTCACGACCGTTCTTGTGAAGGCAGATGAGGTCATGAGTTTTCCCAGTCGGAGACGTGTCGCGCTCGGCCTCGCCACAATCAAGGAGTTCCATGCACGCCGCGCGAAAGCGCTTGGGAGTGAGGACCTCCAGCGACCGGCCGAGCAACTCGTTGCGGCTGTGACCGAACATTTTCTCCGCCTGGCGGTTGACGAGGGCGATGTGGCCGACGTAGTTGACGACCACCACCGCGTCCGGGGCGAAATCGAACAATCGTTCGCAGAGTGTTGGGATTGAATGAGCCATCCTTACGACCCTTCCGACCATGACTTCGTTTCGTGGCGAGGAGCATGTGGTGCCAAACGCCCCGGCGGCCAATCTCAACTGAACGCCTGCGCCCGTTCCTCGTTGCTGATCTTCTTTTTTGTCATTGTAGCAGAGAGAGGCTTTCGCCGCCTGTACGCGACACCGTTCCGCTTTGGCACAGGCGTTGCGATGCTATTAGGAAGAGTGGGCCACATTCGTTAGCAAGCTGCGATCCGCCCATGGCGGAAATCGAAGCTCGACAAATGCGGAGGAATTATGCGATTTCAGCAGCTGCGAGAGGCATTTTTGGCGCACCGGTAGGCGTTCCGGGGGGTAGTGTCTCCCAAAACCACTCGAATTCCGCCGTAAATGGCAGTCACAGACGGATCGCACCTAATTTAGTAGAACAGAGATCATGCAACGACGGAACCGCAGCAAGCCAGCAGTAGAGGCCGAGGCTACCGTTCACCGCGTCGATCCCGTCAACCGGGAGCTGGCCGCAGTCGTCGCGGGAGTTCTGCTGAACATCTACGTGCCTCCCGACTGTGCCATTGTACTTCGCGGTGAGCGGGTCAAGCTCCGGATGATCCAACCCAAGGACCGCTTGCGCGTGATTTACGCGCAACAAGGCGACCACCTCATCGCCAGTCAGGTTGAAGTGCAGCCCGGGTGCCCGCCCTCCCCGCTTTTGCAATGAATCGCTCCCGTCGCTCCGTCCGCCTCGAAACTTGCCATTCTAATCGACGCCAATCCTCCGTGCGGTCCTTCGTGCTTTTCCGGTCATCACACGTCTTGAAGTCCGTATACCTATGGTGACCTATCCTTGGGCGATTTTCGATCACGGGGTGGGCGATTCTTTGACGCCTGGACTTGCTGCTTGCTGAGACCGCCTATTGATTGCCGCGCGGACCGTTTCGAACATTGCCTTCTCCGGCTGATTTACTTCTTTTTCCCGGAATACCTCATTTCCCGACGTGTCAAGTGTCTGTCGATCCAACGGCTTGGAGCGGATGGCACAGAAAGTGCTTTTGGGCCGACGTTTGGTAACTTCCAGCCGCCTTGCCAGATGCCGATCCGGCTGCCGTGACTTGGCACAGCAATTGCGAAAGCATAGGTGAGCATTTTACTTTCAGTCACACCAGGGAGAGTCGTCCATGCTCGTCCTCACGCGCCATGCTGGTGAAGGGATCGTGACAGGCGATACACGTCCTAATTCAGAAAAACAACCCGGCAGTTCCGCGCGAAGGCCTGGTTGGATTCTTGTGAGTTGACGATGCATGTTCGATTCAAGACACTCCTAATGCTCGTCTCGCCGCTGCTGCTCTTGGTTGCCGCAGCTTACATCCAGTGGGGCAGCGTCGGTCTTCCGCCGGTATCGTCCAGTCCCACTTGGTCCCCTGAAACGACAACGGCACCTTACGGCTTCCCGGCTTGGCTGCGCGTCACGCACTACGTCAACTTCCTGTTCCTGGTCCTGCTCATCCGCAGTGGCCTCCAGATCCTGGCGGATCACCCCCGGCTGTACTGGAACGTTCACTGCACCCCTGGCACCGAGTGGCTTCGGCTGACTCCGGTCGAGGTGCCGAGGGGCCGCCTGTGGACCGCTAAAGACGACTCCCGTTACCTCTCCCCATGGATCGGCCTGCCCGGCTACCGGCACACCATCGGCATGGCCCGGCACTGGCACTTTCTCAGCGTCCTGTTCTGGGTGGGCAACGGCCTGATCTTCGTGGTCCTGCTGTTCGCCACCGAGCAGTGGAAGCGCCTGGTGCCAATGTCCTGGCAGATCGTGCCCGATGCCTGGGCCGTTTTTGTCCACTACGCCACCTTCCACGTGCCGCCGGAACCGAATGGCTTTTACCACTACAACGCGCTCCAGCAACTGACCTACTTTGGGGTGGTCTTCATTCTGGCACCGTTGGCCATGCTGACCGGCCTCTCGATGTCGCCGGCGCTGACGAACCGGTTCACTTGGTATCCGGATCTGCCCGGCAACCGGCAAATCGGCCGGTCACTCCACTTCCTTATTATGTGCGCCTTCGTCACCTTCACCCTCGGGCACGTGATCATGGTCGTGATGACCGGCTTTGTCCGAAACATGAACCACATCGTGGTGGGCGCTGACGATGCCAACCCGATCGGCCTGTACCTGGGCCTGGCTGGGATCGGCGTGGTCGTCCTGTTAAATGCGGTCGCCAACTGGGCGGCGTGGCGGCACCCCCGGGCCGTCCAGCACGCCGCCGGGGCGATCGTCAGCCCGGTCATGGGTTTCCTTCTCGATCGCCCGGCCCCGGTGGCCGAGTTCGGCCGCGAGGACGTTTCTCCTTTCTTCTGGGTCAACGGCAGGATGCCAACTTCGGACGAATGGAAGGCGTTGGCCGCCGAAGATTTCAAAGGCTACCGGCTCAAGGCGTACGGCTTGGTGGAAAACCCGATCGAGCTGTCGCTGGACGACCTGCGGGCATTGGGCCAGAAGAGTCAAATCACCCTGCACCACTGCATCCAGGGATGGTCGGGAATTGCTGAGTGGGGTGGACTGCCGCTGGCGGTATTGATCCAATTGGTCCGGCCTAACCCGGAGGCAAAGGCGGTCGTCTTTCACTCATTTGGCGAGGGCGTCGATTTCAGCACGGGCGTCCCGGACGGCGAGTACTACGACAGTCTCTCGATCGAAAACGCCTCGAACCCGCAAACCTTGCTGGCTTACAATATGAACGGACAACCACTGGGTCAACTGTACGGTGCCCCGTTGCGGTTACGTGTCGAGAACCAGCTCGGCTTCAAGATGGTCAAGTGGATCCGGGCGATCGAGTTCGTCGAGAGCGCCAAGTCGATCGGCAAGGGCGAAGGCGGTTACGCCGAGGACCACGAATATTTTGGCGAACTGGCGAACATTTGAAGGAGGTGACTTATGGCTGACTCCCGTTCGGACGCGATTGTTTTCTTCGGTGCCAGCGGCGACCTGGCGTTCAAGAAAATCTTCCCGGCCCTGCAAGCAATGGTCCGCCGCGGCAATCTCGACGTGCCGGTCGTCGGCGTGGCCCGGTCCCAATGGAGTCTCGATCAGTTCAAAGCGCGCGCCAAGGATAGTCTCGAAAAGCACGGCGGCCTTGATCTCGCCGCGTACGCGAAGCTCTGCTCCCTGCTGCGCTACGTCGATGGAGAATATGGCGACGCGACGACTTTTGCGAAGCTGCGACAGGTTCTCGGCGAGTCTAAACGACCGCTGTTTTATCTTGCCATTCCGCCCAGCCTGTTTGCTACGGTCGCAGAAGGGTTGGCGAAGTCAGAGTGCGTAAACGACGCCCGCGTGGTCGTTGAGAAGCCGTTCGGTCGTGATCTCGCCTCGGCCCGGGAACTAAACCGCACGCTTCACCGGCACTTCCCCGAGCAGGCCATCTTCCGCATCGACCATTACCTCGGGAAGGAGCCGGTTCAGAACCTGATTTACTTCCGCTTCGCCAACCCGCTCGTCGAAGCCAGTTGGAACAACCAACACATCGCGAGCGTACAGATCCCCATGGCCGAGAACTTCGGAGTGGCCGGCCGCGGCAAATTCTACGAAGAGGCTGGCGCGATCCGCGACGTGGTGCAGAACCACATGCTCGAAGTCATCGCCTGTCTCGCGATGGAATGCCCGGCCGGAAAGGATCACGAAGCCCGGCGCGACGAACGAGGGCGGCTCTACAAGGCGGTCCGATCGCTTGGCGCGTCGTGGACCCGATCCTTGGGAGCGAGACGCCACTCTTCGAGTACGAGGCCAGCACCTGGGGCCCGACCGAGGTTGATCGCGTGCTTGTACCCAAAGGAGGCTGGCACAATCCGGAACCGAAGGAGAAAAGCCGATGTTAAATAATAGCCCGGCGAACGGCGGTCCTGGGATCGAACCTCGCTGGACTCGCAGCGATAGGGATGGCGTGGGGACCGCCTACGCGGCTTTGAGCCGGGTCTGGTTCGCGGTCTCCAAAGGCATTCTGAGCGAGGTCTACTATCCGACCATCGATCACCCGTAAGTCCGCGACCTGCAATATCTCATCACCGACGGAGAAACGTTTTTTCACAACGAACGCCATTTGGACAACACTCACGAACACTTGGCTCTCATTTAGGATAAAAATCATGAAAGCAACCCAACAACTCCACGATATGGGCCAAAGTCTTTGGCTCGATAACATCACCCGCAGCCTACTGACCAGCGGTGTTCTCGGTCGATATGTCCAGGAGTTCTCGATTACTGGGCTCACCTCGAATCCCACGATCTTCTTCCATGCCATCAAGAACAGTCACGACTACGACGACGGCATCCGCCAGAAAGTAAAGGAAGGCAAGTCGGACGAGGCGTTGTTCTTTGAACTGGCGCTGGAAGACCTTCGCCAGGCCGCCGATCTGTTTCGGCCGATCCACGACCAGACGAACGGTGTGGACGGCTGGGTGTCGCTGGAGGTCTCGCCCATGCTGGCACATGATACCACTGGGACCATTGCCGCGGCCAGGGAGCTTCATGCCCGGGCGGATCGGCCTAACCTCTTCATCAAGATCCCCGGTACCAAGGAAGGTGTTCCGGCCATCGAAGAGTCCATTTTCGCCGGTGTGCCGATCAATGTGACGCTGCTCTTCTCCCGCGATCAATACGTTGCCGCCGCAGAGGCGTACCGACGGGGCATCGAGCGGCGTATCGCCGCAGGACTCAATCCCGATGTCGTCTCTGTGGCTTCGCTGTTCGTCAGCCGTTGGGACGCCGCCGTGATGGCCACAGCGCCTAAGGAGTTGCGCGGTCAACTCGGCATCGCCATTGCCGGACAGACTTACGAGACGTACCGGTCTTTGCACGATTCGCCGCGCTGGCAGCGCATCTTCAATGCGGGAGCTCGCCGACAGCGCCTCCTCTGGGCCTCTACCGGGACGAAAGATCCTCAGGCCTCAGACCTCTTGTATGTGCATGCGCTCGCCGCACCTTTCACGATAAATACGATGCCCGAGGCCACGTTAAAGGCCCTCGCCGAGCACGGGGAAATCGGTCAGACTTTACCCGTGCATGCCCGTTACTGCGACGAGGTGTTGGCCAAGTTCGCCAAGGCCGGGATTGATACCGACGCACTGGCAGCCCAACTCCTGGATGACGGGGCCAAAGCCTTCGTCAAATCATGGAACGAGCTTTTGGATTGCATCGCGTCCAGGAGCGAATTGCTCAAAAATACTGGTTGAGGCGGTGTCGATCGGCTATCCAGGTCCGGTTCTCCACGGTCGGCCAGTTTTGGAACCGCACAACCTCGCGCCTGGCTGGGTCGGTTTCGACTTCCAGGCCGCATTTGGATGTCCCATCAAGCTCATCAACGACGCGGCCATGTAAGCCCTGGGAGCTATGAAGGAGGGCGACTCAATGCTTTTTACGCGGCGAGTTCTGAGCCGCTGAGAGAACGAGGGCGGACTTGTTTGAGGATAACGCAGTTTTGTTCGCTCGTACCGTCGATAGCAGTGTCAGTGTCACCGTGTGGCGACGCATTAATCTGCGGTCAAGTTTCGGCCAGGGCTTGCGCGTTTTTTGCTCGGCATTCACGAGGCGTCCTCAACTCTCAATGGATAGCACGCCCGTCTGAGCGTCATTGTGGTGTTCACTCGATGATCGTCCGCAACTTGACTGTCCTGGTCATGTGGCACGGCAAGTGCGGTGACACCTCAGTCGTGGAGTGCGGCATGTGATGGACAACCGCCACTGACCTTTCTTTACTCAGGATGGAGACATACGATGAAAACGATCACCACGGACGAGCTCAAAAACCAGTGCGACCAAAAGGGAAAATTGACCTTGGTCAACACGCTGGGGGCCGAGTCCTTTGAGAAGACCAGGATTCCAGGAGCGGTCAACATTCCGCTGGACAACAGTGACTTCGTTCTTCGAGTCGAGCGGCAGGCGGGCGGCAAGGACAGGCCGGTCGTCGTGTACTGTGCCAGCGAGCAATGCAACTCGTCGGAGAAAGCGGCGAAGAAACTCGAAGATGCAGGCTTCACTGCCGTTTCACGCTACACCGGAGGTGCCGCAGCGTGGCAAAAGGAAGCTGGCGAGGTACATGCGGGCACGTGCGGATAAGCACAGTGGCATACGGTGTTCACTTCGACATTCAAAACGAGAGGAACCGATCATGGCGACACATGCCGACATCCAGGTGAACTTAGCTGGCGTTCACCTCTGCTGCCAAGGCTGCACAGACGCAGTTAACAACGCGATCATGAGCGTGGACGGCGTACACTCCCGCTGCGACATGGAGCACGGGATCGTGACGTTCACGGCCCACGACGCCGCTGCGGCCCGGAAGGCGCTCGCCGCGCTCGCCGCCGCCGGCTTTTACGGCACTTCCGACGATCCTCAACTGAAGATGGTGCCCGTGAACGACGTCCCGCGGGGCAAAGTCCATCGCCTGATAGTTTCAAGCATCCATAACTGCTGTGATCCGTGTTTCGAGGCCATCCAGGAGGCGATTGCGACAGTAGAAGGCGTATCCGGCGACACGGCCGAACCCAGAGCAACGAAATTCGAGGTCACTGGCGACTTCTCTGCCGCCGCCCTCGTCGAGGCCATCAACGCTGCCGGCTTCAGTGCGAGGATTGAATCATGAGCAGTGAGATGGTCGGGATCCTGGTGAGCGGAGGGCTGGATAGTTCAATCCTTCTCAAGCACTTGCTTGAAGTTGGCCGGACGGTCAAGCCGTTTTATATCCGAAGCGGACTCTGCTGGCAGACTGCGGAGCAAGCCGCATTGGAACGCTATCTGACGGCCGTGGCCGTGCCGCAGCTTGAACCCCTGACGGTACTCGATTTACCTTTGGGAGACCTCTACGGCGATCATTGGAGTATTACAGGCCGCAATGTTCCCGGCGCTGACACGCCGGACGAGGCGGTGTTATTGCCTGGCCGCAATGCACTCTTGACGATCAAGGCTGCGCTCTGGTGCCAGTTGCACGGCATTGCTGAACTCGGATTGGCGACTCTGCGGACGAATCCATTTCAGGATGCGAGCGACTCGTACTTCGATCGATTGGCGGGCGTGTTGAGTGCGACGAGTTTGCGACCAATCCGGCTGGTGCATCCTTTTGGCGGACTCAGCAAGCGGGAAGTGATGGAGCTCGGCCGGACCTTTCCGCTCGATTTAACGTTCTCCTGTATCTCGGCAAGCAGGGAAGTCCATTGCGGTGAGTGCAATAAGTGTGCGGAGCGGCAGGCCGCATTCCGTTTGATTGGTAACGATCCGACCAGATATAAATGTGCCCAGGCTGGCAGTCGTGTGACCGCAACTGAAATGGCTCAATGTCCAGTACTCCCATGAATCAAATTCTTGCATCACCAGCAGCGACGACGAATTCTTTTCCGGTACGAGTTCTTCGCAAGTCGATTAATGGAAAAGACGGTCGCTATCGATCGAAGTTAAGATATCTGACGACGATCCGCGTTGATGATTGCCCACCCGAGAGGAGATTTTATGACTTCGTCAACTTCAGTAAATCGCGTGGCTCTGGTGACCGGCAGCGGCAAGAAGCGCGTCGGGTGGCATGTGGCCGATGCCCTGGCCGGTCGGGGTTATCACATTGCCGTTCATTATCGCACGTCGGTCAGGGAAGCGGCTGAAACGGTCGAACACCTGCACAGTCGCGGAGTCGAAGCGGTGGCGTTCCAGGCCGACCTGGCCGATGAGTCTGCCGTCCAGAACCTCGTCCGTGGCGCGCAGGACCAATTCGGACGGCTTGATGTGCTAGTCAACTGCGCTGCGGTTTACAAGGCACAACGCCTGGAGGAAGTCACTGCGGCGGATGTGCGCCACAACTTCGAAGCCAATCTTCTCGGCACGTTCTTGTGCGCCCAGCAGGCCGGGTTGGCCATGGTTCGGCAGCCCGAAGGCGGCTGCATTGTGAACTTCGGCGACTGGGCGCTCGCGCGACCCTACCTCAACTATGCTCCCTATTTCGCATCCAAGGGAGCCATCCCGGATTTGACCCGTTGTCTGGCCGTCGAACTCGGCACTCGCAACCCGCGAGTGCGCGTCAATTGCGTACTTCCCGGCCCCGTCCTCTTTCCTCCGGAAATGCCAGACGCCGAGCGTGAGGAGGCGATCCGTTCCACGTTGGTGAAGCGGCAGGGACAACCTGAAAACGTCGCGGCGGCGGTGCTCTTCTTCGTGGAAAATGATTTTGTCACCGGTGTCTGCCTCCCGGTGGACGGAGGCCGCACCATGTACGCGGCGGGCCGATGATCGCATGGGCAACGGTGATGATAGCGCCTCGTCGCCTCCCTTTCGGCGACGGGCAGATCATTTACTTTCCGCACACTCGACGATTACGATTACGAGTACCTGTAAGTACTGAAGGTCGTAGATCATAATGGTCAACGGCCTCATGGAGTTGGTTGATGCCCGGAACCTCATACATGTTGTTCAATACCCCGCAGTGCTTCTACGCCGATGCGATTGCAGAAATCTCCTAAACATTCATCTGGTCTGCGGTGTTCTTTGAAGTAACTCAGCACGGGGTGTAGCACCGCGACGATTTCACTTTGTGGAACCTGGTCCCTGAACACTGCGTTCATCCGGGTTCCCAACAGATTTCCTCCCAAAAACACCGTGTAGCGGCCCTCGCCGGATTTCCCGTCGACACTGCGTCCGACAAGTCCAATATCGGCGTTGTAGGGGCGAGCGCAACCATTGGGACAGCCCGTCATGCGAATCGTAAACTGTTCATTCGCAAGACCGAGCATCCTTAACTCTGCTTCCATTTCATCGATAACTTCTGGCAACACGCGTTCGCTTTCCGTGACTGCCAGACCACAGGTTGGCAGCGCCGGACAGCCGAACGCAAATCGCCGCGCATTGCTGATCTCGTTGATTGTGGCGACACCGTGGTCAGCCAGAATTTTCTCGATTTCTTCTCGCTTATTGGTTTCCAGATCACACAGAATGATGTTTTGCTGGGGCGTTAACCTGGCATGACTGACATGGCCGTTAAAAAGCACGCGAAACGCTGATTTCAATCGCAGTTTTCCTTCATCTTTGATGCGTCCGTTTTCGATCGGCAGTCCAAGGAACCATTTTCCGTCACCCTGTTCGTGCCAACCCATATGGTCGTTATGCTGTGTCACATCCGCTGGGTGCGGTTCCGGCAGCGGACGGGGCACCGTACCGTCCGGCACTCCGCAAATCGCCTCGGCTTGCGACAGGTATTCTTCAACCTTTGCCTTGAACGCGGGCAGGCCCAGGTTGTGAATCAAATATTTCATCCGCGCCTGGCTGCGATCAGCTCGGTTGCCAAAGTCGCGTTGCACGAGAATGATCGCCGTAATAATCGGCAATAAATGTTCAGTTTTTACAAATGTCAACCGCTTCGCAAGCGCCGGAAAACAGTTCGCTTTGCTGGGCGTTGTTCCCATGCTCCCGCCCGTCAGCACGTTAAATCCGATGAGCGTGTCGCCGTTCGTGACTCCCAGTAACCCCAGGTCGTTATCGTAAATGTCGATGCAGTTGTCGTCACAAAGGGCCAGGCCGATCTTGAACTTCCGTGGCAGATATGCCTTGCCATAAATCGGATCCGGCTCTGGCTCAACAGGCGGTTCGATCACCTGCTCGCGCTGGCCGGTATCGGGGTCTGTGATCCAGATTTCGTGATACGCTCTGGTTTTTGGCCGGACATGAACGGCAATTTCATCGGCCAGTTTTTGCAGCTGGTCACGCAACCCGTTCTGACGCAGCGGAGCCGGGCAGCAGCAGACATTGCGCGTTACATCGCCGCACGCTGATTGTGTGGAAAGCTTGATCTCGTTGATGCGATGAATCACACCCCATAGGTTTTGTTTGACTACGCCGTGAAGTTGAATACTCTGCCGAGTCGTGATGCGGATCGTACCGTTGCCGAGTTCGTCAGCGATATCAAGTTCGCCCAGAAACTGTGCCGCCGTGATTTTTCCGCCTGGAATGCGATTGCGAACCATGAACGAATACGCTTTGTCCAATCCCTCTTTTCGTCGCAATTTCCTTAAGTCGCGATCATCCTGCTGATAAGTGCCGTGGAATTTCAATAGTTTAGTCGTATCGTCGGCTACATGATCGACCGACGAATCGGTCAACTCTGTCAAGATGTTACCGCGTAGTCCGACGCTCGATTCTTTGATGAGTTCGACATTCGATTTCTCCGGCACTTCAAGGGACATTGCTGACCTTCTATGTTCATAGTTCGATAGGGATAAGACAACAGTTTCTCAACATCGATTCTGGCTGCAACGTCTTTTGATCATCACTGATGAAGCTGCCGAATTACGTTAAACCCCTGTACACGTAACCGATACAATGCACGTCACGTTGCAGTCAGGCAGACAATCATTGCGATACATTTTTGGACGTTGGGTGTCAGTATGAACAGAGAATTCTGATTGAGCGATCCTGCATCAGCGGAGACCTCGGAAGACCGGCGACACCAGTAGCAATAAGTGGTCCAGTTCCACCAAAAACCTCCAAAGAACGTTTTCGACCCTACGCGCAGGCGGAGTTGCGCGTGAGACAAGTTCAGCTGACTCGCGGGATAGGAGCTCCTGAAAGGAATTGAATGCACTGCGTTTACGCCACCGAATCCAACTCCAGTGCGCAATGTCACCCCGCGTTGACACTGTCGCTTGCATTTGCGTTTGCTGAAATCGACTCTTTGGAAACTCTGCCACAGTTCGCTCGTGAGAGGATGTGTCTTTAAGTTCATCCAGGAAGCGTGAGTCATCCACAGTATGTCGGGCAAGCCGCCGATCCGGCGACGCTGACAGCATTAATGGAGGTATTGCACGCTGGCATTTTTGCGGTCGGGAACAACAGCGGCTCGCGCACGCGCCCGTCGCATTCCCCGCTGCTGGACGCCTCCTGATCGACGATAAGCTCTGCACGAACCACGGGGACTCCACGAGGAGCCTTAATGCCGATGCGCACAATTCGACCCCGAATTTCCAAAACTTCCAGCTCAATGCTCTGTCCAATGACGATGGCATCATTGATTTTGCGTGAGAGAACCAGCATTTCGATACTCCATTCTTGCGAGACGCTATGCAACTGCCAGTTCCTTCAGCAGGTCGCGTGCCAATAAACGGCAATTCCTGCCACCGGCATAACATCGTCTAACTGTAAAATGTCTCTTGCCGAAACGACTGTAGTCGGGTCAACACGTTTGTGACAATTCGATCGCAACGCTCCCCGTCAAACTGGTAGAGTTGGCGGATATCGCGTCCAATTTTGTCATCGATAGTTTTTTGCAGCAGCGAACGGGCGCGATGCAGTCGCACTTTAACATTCGCTTGTGTCAGGCCCAGGCACTCCGACGTTTGCAATGTGTCCAGCCCTTCGACAAGACGCAGCGTAAACACCAATCGCAATTCAGATGGCAATTCATCGACCGCTTCGGCCAGCACATCAGCCAGCTCACTGTTGGTGGCGTGTCGGGCAACTGAATTGACAGAAAAATCATCTTCGGTCATCGGCACACTTTCCAGCTTGCTCAGGTCGCACGCCCGCTGACGTTGTTGTCGCCTACGGCGAGCCACGGCCTCATGAACCGCAATTTTTGTCAACCAGGTGGAAAACGCGGAGCGGCCGGCAAACTGATGCAACTGCGTATAGGTCCGGAGATACGTATCCTGCACCACATCTTCTGCTTCGTGGTCGTCGCCAAGAATGCTTCTGGCAATTCGGAAAAGTCGCTGGTTATAACGCCGCATGAGCAACTCGAACGCAACCAGATCCCCGGCTTTGACACGTTCGACGATCGACTCATCAGTCAGCGACGTCGTCTCACGTGGAGTTGCTCGTTGAGTATGATTCGACTCTTCAAGTTCTGGTCGCATGCTTGTGGACTCCTGAAGCAGCCACTACGGTTGGCATCCAATGATCGCCGCGCAGGGCGGCAACCTGCCCAAGTGTATACGCACCAATGGCCATGACAATATCCCGCACGGCGATGTCGTAGCGGCCACCCATTATCAACGTCAATGCGATCAGGAACAACCAGACACAGACAACCCAGGCTCCCAGCCGCGTAAACCAGGTCAGCACAGCAATCCCCGCAGTCATCTCAATTACACCAACCACCATCATGAATACTGCCGGGCTCACCGGCAATGACTCAACTGCGATCGGTGGCAGATAGGCTGTCCAGTCCGTAAGCAGGTTAAAGAACTTATCCAGCCCCGCGACGAAAGGCACCAGACCATAAGTCAATCGAAGCGGCACGTAGATTGACGACAACGACTGGTTGTGTTCGGTCAACATTCAATTCGACTCCTATAGTGTAAACGAAGGATTTGCGAACAACTCGCATTCGCAAAGTACTGAGTTGCCCAACGGCAGTTGGTTACAGAAAATCTGGGAAAAAGGCAAAACCAGAATGCAACGCACAATGGATTCAATCGCAATCGGACTTGCACTTGTGGCTGACGGATTGAAACGTCAATGGTTGTTCCTGCAGAATTTTGCAGCCTGGGCAACATCTTGCACTGACAACTGCCGGCGACACCAGTAGACGGTCCGTCGGCAGACCGCCATGACGAGTATCTCATGGCCGTGTTCTCATTGACTCATATCGAGTGCATATGCACCGTCAGGTCGATTGGCCAATGTCAACTGGTGTTGATTCTTCGGGCTGGCGACAACGAGTGAACTGGTGAGGACCACCAGAATCGAAACACTCACAATAACGGTACGCCGATTGCTTCGGATTGTCTTGCAATGATCGTGTGATACCAAATCCCGCAAGGAGTTCAGAACATGTCCGAGGATACAAACGAATCAGATGAGGTTGCCGCCATGCTTAAAGGGGGGCTGCTTGGTGCCTTTTGCGGAGCAGTGATTGGGAGTTGCGTTGCATGGCTGACTGGGGGTCTCTTCACAATTGTCGGAGGCTTTGTTGTCTTTCACATCGGACTGGCCATGCTGATGACCGGGACATGGACTGGGCCGACGTTCTTCTTGAGCAGTAAGCCCGAAACAAAACAGTGACTATGATTGGTTTGAGAAGAATTTGAACGCGGTTCAAGGCTACGAACGGCAACTACGAAGTCGAGCCGCAACTGGAAGACTCCAAGTGATGAGCATGATGCGCGAATCTTATGACGTGGTGGTGATTGGTGGCGGACCGGCCGGCAGCACGGCTGCGGGATTGGTCGCGGAAGCAGGCCTCAACACCCTGCTCGTCGAGCGCGAACAGTTCCCGCGATTCCACGTTGGCGAATCGTTGATGCCTGAATGCTACTGGACGCTCCAGCGACTAGGCTTGGTCGAGCAGATGAACGCGACCAGATTTACGAAAAAAAAGAGCGTACAGTTTGTCAATGGATCGGGGAGGGAGTCTCAGCCCTTCTATTTCACGGAACACGACCCACGTGAGTGCAGCACTTCGTGGCAGGTTGAACGGGCGGATTTTGACAAAATGCTGTTCGATCGTGCCGGTGTCCTGGGGGCCGAATGTTACGATCAGACGCGAGTACTTGATGTTGTCTTCGGAGAGCATCAGGAGGTTCGCGCTGTCAAGGTACGGACTCGGGATGGACAGGAGCGCCATGTCGCCGCCAGCGTTGTAATGGACGCCTCCGGACAGAGTTCTTTGCTTGCCAATAAGTTTCGTTTGCGGGAAGACATACCTTCACTCAGGAAGGCGGCCATCTGGGGATACTATAAAGGCGCCGTACGAGATGAAGGAGATAACGGCGGTGCAACAATTGTCTTACATACAGAAAATAAGGAAAGCTGGTTCTGGTTTATTCCGCTCAGAAATGACATTACGAGTATCGGGTGCGTGGGTAACAGTGATTACCTGCTGAAGAGCGGGCTCGACAGCGAGGATCGATATCGACTTGAACTTGATCGCTGTCCCGGCCTGCATGCCCGGCTCGCAAACGCCGAACGGATCGGCAAAATTAATGTAGCGAAGGAATATTCCTACACGACGAAACGGCATGCGGGACAAGGTTGGGTGTTAATTGGTGATGCTTTCGGCTTTCTGGACCCGATCTACTCGTCAGGCGTCTATTTTGCGATGGTCATGGCGCAAAATGCCGCTGACGCCGTCATTCAGGGTTTCCGGAACTCCGATTTGTCCGCCGAACAATTGGGCAATTGGTGCGAGAAGTTCAAGTCCGGCTCAAACTGGATCCGCAGGCTGGTAGACGCCTTCTACACTCCGGACTTTAGTTTTGGCGGCTTCATGCGCGACAATCCAGAGTTTGCCGGAAATTTGACGGACCTGCTGATTGGGCGCATTTTTAATGATGATGTCGGCGAAATGTTTGCACGAATGAATGCCTCCAAAGACGATGCGCACGTGCTGTAACGCGGCGATCGCCATAGTGAATGTTGTAGCGCAGTACCTGCAGCAGAATCGGCTCGGATTGCGATGAGCGGCGAACAACTGTGGCTGTTAGTTCAGATCGAAGGACGAATCATATTGGCAGCTCAACAGGCGGGCACCTTTCCGACGGCATTCGAGGCTTCCGACTGCAAGGTCGATCCTGCTCAGCCAGAAGAATCCGCGTGATTGTAAAACAGTATCGATGTTGTGTGTCGCCCTAGTGGGATTTGTGTGCGGTCGCGGTCATCATTCCCCAGAGCCATGTAATTCTGTATCTTTCGATAATGATGTTCTGAGCGTCCGCAGCTTGCAGTATTTGGCGGCATTCCGACCGGCCATATATGCGATGATGTGAAGGATCAAACCAGCGCAGGTATAGATCACAGAGTTTGCAAGTGAGATAGCATCGCACCTGTGCCGCAGCCAACGTCCAGAACGTCCCCGTCGGTATGCTGCAGTCGAGCTCTGGTGGCTTCGGTGGTGGCCTGAACATAGTGCGACTAGCGCGAATCGTATTCCAAAGCCAGTTTTGCGTACTGCTCAACGACCTGGTGGCGACTGCAATTCGTTTTCATACATGGACTTCCCGAAGATCGTACTCGACGAAACTCTTGACGACTTCCGCTCCACTTACAGATCGCGGAGTAAAAACGCGACGTAGATTCCATAGGCGGCGAGAAGCAAAATTCCTTCGCCGCGACTGACTCGCCGCCCTGTCCAGACGATGGGCAGGCAGACCGCAGCGACGAGAACCATGATGGGAAAGTCCAGACGCAGGAACGATGGAGCGACGGCAAGGCCTGTAGGCGACACCATCGCGGCACCACCAAGAACGCACATGAGGTTGAACAGATTGCTGCCGACGACATTCCCGATTGCTATGTCTTTCTCGCCTCGAATAGCAGCCATCAAGCTGGTTGCGACTTCGGGCAGCGACGTTCCGCCTGCGACGATCGTCAATCCGATCACTGCCGATGAAACTCCCCAAGCCGTCGCGAGCCCGACCGCGCCTTTGACCAGAAAATTTGATCCGGTGACCAGTAATGCCAACCCTGCGACGATGCACAATAGATGCGTGGCGGTGACCCTGATGTCAAAGTGCTTCGTTTCACCTGTGTTCACTTCAGTCCCGAGCGACTGAGCATATTGTTGTTGGATCGCCTCTGTTTCTTTTCGACTTTGCACCACCGCCCACAACGTGTAGATCACCAAGGCCAGAAATAACGCACTCCCTTCGACTCGTCCAATCACCCCGCTGGCGGCAAGACCCCACGTGACCAAAGACGCTGCGATCATCAATGGTATCTCGACACGGATCAGTTGTTGGGTGACCGCCAGAGGTGTGATTAGCGCTGACGCGCCCATGATCACAAGAATGTTGAAAATATTGCTGCCAACCACGTTGCCGATTGCGATCGCGGGATCATCTTTCAACGCCGCCTCCACCGAAACCGCAAGTTCCGGAGCACTGGTTCCAAATGCAACCACAGTCAAGCCGACAACCAATGGCGAAATGCCCACCGCGATCGCGAGCCTGGAAGCACCGCGAACCAGCAATTCGGCTCCGAAGAGCAAAAGACCTGTCCCAACAACCAATAACAATATAATCACGATACCCCCATTTCGGCGACCGTGCCAATCGCTGCGACCGACCAAATCGAGCTGGCTGTCGTCAGCCCCATGGCTTCATCCATTGGCATCGCCCACAGCCACAAGCTCTGCGAGTATGAGAGTGCCTGTTCGTTCTTGGGCACAACAGGCTATCAACCTGCCGCGACTTGCGAGTAAAGAATTCCTCAGGGGCAACGATCTTCGCGATGTCCAGTTCGCCTCGCAGCGACTGAAGGTACGGCTCGTCACTGAAAGCGGGCTCGAACTCGCTGAAGAACAGGTTCCTCAGCCGTTCGTAGACCTCTCTGCTAATGATGATTTGTCGTTGGCGGGTCATTGAGATTTGCCCTATTGAAGAACTTGGTACAACAGGTTGCCAGCCTGTCCAGAACAAGGGAGCCGCTCTTGAGTGACAGGCTGGAAGCCTTTTTATACCCCACAAGTCATTTGGTTAAAAGCGGCGAAGGCTTGGACGATCGTGTCGAAGCGGGCCATACCTCGCCAAATCGTCTTCGAACCCGGATCGCCCTGCGATTTCTTGTTGATGTAACCGCCCAGTTGAGCGATTGAAATCATCAGCTCGCGAACCGTCGGTGGCTTCGTGAGCTCCAATGGCTTACGAAGGAACGCATTGACCGCCATCCACTCACTGACGGTGAAGTGCTTTTCGCAACTGCTGTCGGGATCACTGCGTCGCGGTCCGGCAATCGTGACGGTGATCGCACGAAATGAAAGCGTCGCCTTACGCGAGATGCGAGCTTGTTTGCGGGCACGCTTCTTGTCATCCGGCA
>Ga0154020_10002196_pt1 | contig 23743 bp, 19 predicted proteins | sample Klosneuvirus_201_FD_109709 | JGI IMG/M metagenome (GOLD analysis project Ga0154020, IMG submission 109709) | Active sludge microbial communities from wastewater, Klosterneuburg, Austria - Klosneuvirus_20160825_MG | ecosystem: Engineered > WWTP > Aerobic digester > Activated sludge | place...
ATGCCGTCATTCCTGGGCCAAACCTGCCGCTCCGCTCCTCGGAGTACATCGAGTACGCCTCCGGTGCTCGCGTCACGTTTGGCCCATGAATTTAGGCCTCTTCGTCCTCGCTACGGTCCGATTGGCGGTTCGGCGCTCTAGTCCCTGCGTCCGTGGGGCGAGAGCCGCTCTAACGTCTCGACCGGCCCGGTGATTCGCGCTAGCCTCAGCTCGTCCGATGACGAGGGCCTGTTTTCAAACTCCCGCGAGCAAGCGCCAGCGCCGCGTCGAGACCCTCCGTCACGCCTTCGAAGAGGTCTCTTGAGATGAGCGCCAGTCCGATTCCCTTCGATACGCTCGCCCCCGGGCTCAAAAAGGCGGTGGATCCCGCCACGCCGGTCCCGGCGCGGATGATGACGGCCCGCGGCCTGGCCCCGATGCCGCCGAAAGACCTCGTCACGGTCCAGTACATCCTGACCTTCGATGCGGAGCCCAAGGTCGCCGAGGCCGCCAAGGACGCGCTGACCAAGCTCGACTCCCGCATCGCCAACGCGGTCCTTAGCGACACCACGGTGTCTCCGTACGTGCTGGCGCACATCGCGGTCGCCCTCGCGACCCGCGACGCGGACGTCGAGCGCGTGCTCCTGAACCCGTCCACGCCGACCAGCGCTTTCGTCGAGGTCGCCCTGGTGGCCTCCGAGACGATCTGCGAAGTCATCGCCAACAACCAAGCGCGCCTCTTGGAGCAGCCGGAGATCGCGCGGAGCCTCACCAAGAACCCCCGCGTCCTGAAGTCGACCGTCGACCGCGTCGTCGACTTCTTGGTCCGCAACAGCATCTTCGTGGAGGGCGTTGGCGAGTTCGAGCAAGCGATGCTCCGGCTCTCCGGCGACGAGCGGGTAAAGGCGGCTTCGGTCGTCGATATTCCCCGAGAATTCCTGGACGAATCCTTCCTCACGCCCGAGGAGCGGGCCGAGGCCGCCGCCAGCCGCAAGCTGATCGCCGAGGACGAAGGCGAAGAACAAGACGAGAGCGCCAAGGCCAACCCCAACGTCGACAAGCTGCTCCGGGACAAGACGCTCGGCGAGAAGGTCGCGCTGGCCACCCGCGGGAACAAGTCGGTCCGGTCGCGGCTGATGCGCGACTCCAACCGCGTCGTCGCGATGGCCGCCATCACCGCGCCCACCGTCTCCGAGCTCGAGGTCGTGCAGGCGGCGCAGTCCCGCGTCGTCCACCAGGACGTGGTGGCCTATATCGCGGGCCAAAAGGACTGGGTGAAGCTGTACCCGGTCAAGGTCGGGCTGACCAACAACCCCAAATGCCCGCTCCCGATGTCGATGAAGCTCGTACCCCTCCTTCAGAAGAAGGAGCTCCGCGCGCTCTCCGTCTCCAAGAACGTCCCCATGGGCGTGCGAGCCTTGGCCTTGAAGCTGATGAAAGAACGAAACGCCTAGCTCCCCGCGACTGGCGATCAGCTAACCCAATCGCCAAAAGCTCGAATCGAAGCTCCCCCCGCGCGTCTTCGCGCGTAGTGGCTGGCGCGCGAAGCTCCCCCGCGAATCGAAGCTCCCCCGCGAATCGAAGCTCCCCCGCGCCCCACCACGACTCGAAGCTCCCCCCGCGCGTCCTCGCGCGCAGTGGCTGGCGCGCGAAGCGCGACTGGTGCCACTCGGAAAGAGTGCCCACGCTGCCAACAACTAAGGCGAAACAAATGTCCTAGAGGCCTGACTAGACGGCACTAAGCCTAAGACGGAGTCGCTTCCCCGCCGCTCTCGCCTTCGATGCTCGGCCGTTCGGGGGCCCCGGTCGCGCCGGTGTAACCGGCCTCCTTGAGCAGCGCCACCGCGATCTCCAGCGCCTGGAGCGCCTTGCCTCGAATACCCTCGTCGTCGCGAATCCGCTGGTAGGCCTGGGAAAGGTGGCCTTCGCTGCGCTCGCGCTCGGAGCTGATCTCCTCGATGAGGCCGCGCAGCCCGTCCTTCTCGGTCCGCTCGCCGCTGATCGTGGCCTCCAAGCTGCGCACGTGCTGCGCCACCGACTCCAGCTCTTCGTCACGGTTGCGCAGCTGCTCGCGGAGCCCGCGCGCCTCGGCCTGCGTCGCGCTGTTCTCGTTTTGGAGGCGACCGAGTTCGCCTGAGACCCGCTCCCCGTCGGCGCTGAGGCGTTCGACCTCGCCGCTCAAGGACGCGACCTCGCCGCTGAGGCGGTCTCGCTCCGCGCCCAGGCTCCGCTCGATCTCGGCCAGCTTCATCTGCGTCTGACCATGGGCGTCAACGTGGCCCTCGATCTCGGCACGCATGGCCGCGACCTCGGTCTCCAGCTCATCCTTGGTTCCACGGAGTGCGTCGCGCTCGTGCTTGAGGCCGTCTCGCTCGCTCTTGAGCGCGTCGCGCTCGCCGCGAAGGTTGTCTCGATCGGTGCCGACCTTGCCAAGATCGTCGCGGGTGCGGCGGACCTCGCCTTCGAGCCGCGTTCGATCAATCCCCGCCTGCTGCAGCTCTTTGCCGAGCCGCTGAATCTCGGCCTGACGTTCGGCTTGGGCGCGCTGGGCCTCCTCGATCTGGCCCTTGAGCTGATCGACCTCGCCGGAGAGGGCTTGCACGGTGCCGTCGAGATCGGACTCGCGCGAGCTGGACTCGGCCAAACGGCGCTTGAGGTCTTGGATGGTCTGCGCGGTGGACTTCTGCTCTTGGGCGAGCTTCAGCTCCACCCCGCCCTTCTCACGCTCGGACTTCTCCAGGGACTCGCGCAGCTCGACGATCTCGGCCTCGAACTCGGCTTCCTTGTCTCGCCAGCGGATCAGCTCCTTTTCCTTGTCGTTGAGCTGCTCCTTGAGCGCGAGGATCTCCTTCTCCTTGGCGTTGCGCTCCTTCTTGAGCTCGAGCAACTCTCGGCCCGGAGCACTGGAGGGGACCATCGAGGGAAGCGCGCTCTTTTGCGCATCAGCGCTGGCGATGGCCTCGTCGCGCTGGCGCCTCGCCTCTTCCAAATCTCGGCGGGTCCGTTCCAGCTCACCTTCGAGCGACTCCAGGCGCCGCTCGCGGGCGGCGTCGCGCGTAGAAACCGCGGAGGCTCCGCCGGTGCGGACCTGGGAGGGGGGCTCGCGCACCGGCTCGACGTCTTCGAGCATCCCGACGGTGGTCAGCGCCTCCGCTTCGTCGATCCCTGCGGCTTCGACCTCGTCCTGAACGCCCGCCGGCGTCGAGAGCAGCGCCCCGAGCCCTGTGCCCGACTCGGCCCGCTCGCCCTCGTACTGGCCGGTGGTCAGAGAATGGGCTTCTTCCGCCGAGAAGGCCTCGTCGTCCGAGAGGGTCTCGGGGGTCTCGAGGACGTCGTCGTCGATAATATCGACCTCTTCGCCGCCCTCCTGCTGGGTCGGAAGCGCCAGGCCGAGGTGAGGCCGCAGCACGTCGAGCAGCATCGCCGGGGGGAAAGGCTTTTTGAGGTATTCGTCGGCCCGGGTGCTGAGCCGGCTGTGGGACTCGAAGGTCTCCGGCGTCGCGCCGCTCGAGGTGATCACCACCGCGATCGACTTGAGCGTGTCGTCCTTACGAATCTTGGTGCACACCGAGTAGCCCGACATCCGGGGCAGCTCGACGCAGACCACGATGGCCGCCGGCTTCAGCTGTTTGGCGAGGTCGAGCCCCACCTTACCGTCGGATGCGATGGTGGCCTCGAGCCCGCCTCCATTCAGCGTCTCCGCGAGCTGTTTGGCGAAGTCTGCTTCGGCGTCGATGATGAGTACGCGAGAGGCCATGCTCTGGCGGTCGAGGCTATGGCCTGCCAGACCTGATGTCAAACAAGTGGGTTAGAGGCCCTTTCCCCTCAGCGCATCGCGCCGGCGACCTCGACCAGCTCGCTCGGATCGACGTCGGAGACCAGCGAGTAGAACGTTCCGCGGTCCTTCCAGGCGACGACGTTGTAGCCGCGCTTCGTCCCCACCCACATCACGCGGTCACCTACGATTCGGCGCTGAAAGCCCGGCGGGTCGCGCGGCGTCTCCTGCGTGGGGACGGCGAAGAGCGACATCTTCGCCCCACGATGGTCATACATCACGTAGGCCACGTCGTGGTCTTTGATGCTGGAGAGGCGTGCGCCGACCAGCCGAACCGGGAGATCTGGGCGGGCCGGCTCGGGGACCGCGACCGGGTGGCGGAGGTTGCGCTCAAGGAAGCGGCGCACCTCTTCCCCGCCGGCCAGGGAACGCACCTCTGGAGGAAGGTTGCTGGAGTGGCGCTCGACGGACTCCTCGAAGATCGTCGGCTGCTCGGAGCCCCCGTAGCTGAGGCCGATAAGCACGAATACTCCGGCGGCGACGGCGGCGGCGCGACCGACCGGAAAGCCCCGCCGCTCTTCAGCGGCCAGCGCGCCCAGCAAGCGCTCACGGGCCCCCTCTGGCATCGTCTGCTGTTCTTGGGCGAGGCGGAGGTGGCCTTGGAGGCGAGCCTGAAAACGCCGTTCGCGGTCAAGGCTCTCACGGCAGCGCGCGCAGTGCTCGACGTGACGTTCGAGCTCGGCACAGTCAGCCGCTTCGATCTCCTCGTCCAGCTCGAGCTGACCGAATCGTTCCGCTTCTCTGCAGTCCATGCCCGTCAGCTAAACCCGGCGCGAGGCGATCATCTTCCACGGCCCGGCGCGCAAACGCCAGATCAGGTTGCGGTCTTCTTGCGAGCGCGGAAAGCCTCAAGGTCGATGGGGGTACCCTCTTCAGAGACCGGCGGCGCGATGACGCCTTCGCGGACCGCGTAGTCGTAGAGGTGTTTCTGCAGGATGCGGCGACCGCGGAAGAGGCGGCTCATGACGGTGCCGACCGGGCAGCCCACGATCTCGGCGATCTCCTTGTAGGAGAAGTCCTGAAGGTCCGCCAGGATGACGACCATCCTGAAGTCCACCGGGACCTTGTCGAGGGCCTCGACGACCTCATCGGAGAGCAGCTTCTCAAAGAAGTCGGTCTCGGGATCTTGGAGCGCCCGCACTTGGTCGGCCGAGACGAAGCGGTCGAACATGACGTCCTCGACCGGCGCCTCCGCCATCTCCTTCTCTTTGACCTTGCGGCGGTACTTGTTGATGAAGGTGTTCGTCAGGATCTTGAAGAGCCAAGCCTTGATGTTGGTTCCCCGCTCGAAGCTGTCGAAGAAACGAAAGGCCTTCAGGTACGTGTCCTGAACCAGGTCCTCCGCGTCCTTGGGGCTCCGCGTCAGGCGGAGGGCGCTCGCGTAGAGCGCGTCCATATGCTCGAGCGCCAGCGTCTCGAACTCCGTCTTGGACTTGGTCTTCATGCGCTTCACAAAGCCAAACATCTTTACCTCTCCCCGGGGCTGCTGCCCGCCCCTTGCTCGATTCGGACGCTCACCAATCTTAGCATTCCCTGGGCCATCGAAGGGAACAACATCTGTGCTGTCTGAGTTCTGCGACTTAGCCTCGGGGCTGTGAAGCGCGTGGTACGAACCACCCTTCGCACGGGTGCCTCGCTGTCCACGCTGTTCACGGCTTCGCATCTCGTATGACTCAAACGATCCAGGCTACGGATGGTTTCATCCCGCCTCGCGTCAAACCGATGCGCCTCTGGAGCCCGGCGTCGCGGGCGGATAAACATCTATTCATTACAGTCACTTCAGCCGATACCGGACCGCCCGCCCTACCCGCTTTGCCAGGCCTGGGTTTCGCGCCACCCCCTCGGCCGTGCCATGGTGAGACCCTGAAGTGAACGCGCCAGCGTCAGTTTGTCAGCGGCTCGCGGTGCTCTTGGCCGCTTTGGCGCTCGCGCCTCCGGCCCTGGCCGAGGACGCCGGGCTCCTGGGTCGAAGGCTGCGCAAAGCCTACGGGCTTCGCCATGACGAGTCGCTGAGCCGAGCCGCCGCCGAGCTGGCGCGGGGCTTGAGCCGCGGCGAGGCAGCCACCCTGACTTCGGTCACCGAGGCCCTGGCCAGGGAGGGCCTCGCCGACGCCCAGGCACTCCCGTTGGGCGCAGTGGGAACGCCGGAGGCGGCCCTCAGCGCAGTGGAGGCTCAGGCGAGAGCTTCACTACCTGGGCAGGGCGCGACCCACCTCGGCGTAGCCCTCGTCTCCCGCGGCGCCGCGAGCAGCGCAGTGCTGCTCAGCGTGCGGCGGCTGCTCGAGGTGGGCCCGATCGCACTCGAGCCGCCGGCCTCGGGGCTCCGTTTTCGCGGGCAGATCTTGGCAGGCCGATCGCCAGCGGCCCTGCTGATGAGCCCGTCCGGAGCGGTGCGCCGCTTGGATCTCCACCTCGAGGGCCAGGCGCTGGTGCTCGAGGTCCCTTTCGCTGAAGGGCCTGGGCCCTATGTCCTCGAGATCCAGCTGAGCACGGAGCGAGGACCGGAGGTGGCGGGCCTGTGGCGCCTGCGCGTCGGAGGCAAGTCCGAGGGGCGCGTCCTCCCGAACCCATCCCATGACACTCCCGAGCGAATCCTGCCGGCGGTCAACGCGCTCCGCGCCGCCTCGAGCCTGAACCCGCTCCTCGCCGATCCTGCGCTGAGCCGCGCGGCCGAGCAGCGGGCCAAGGTCCTGTGTCAGAGCCAGGTCGCGCGCCACCTCGATGTCGCGGGGGCAGGCCCGCTCGAGCGCGCGCGCGCGGCTGGCTACCGTGGGGCTTTTCTGGCCGAAAATCTGGCGATCGCCCCCACCTTGGCCCGGGCGCACGAGAACCTCCTCGGCAGCCCGAGCCACCGCGAGAACCTCCTATCGCGGCGGGCGCAACGCTTCGGCCTGGGCGTCGCGACGGGGCCGGACCGGGTCTGCGCGGTCGAGTTGCTCGGCGATTCGGCTCAGGAATAACAGGCGAAGAGCATCTCGCTCAGGATGTTGCAGAAGGCGTGGTAGCTCACCGGCGCGACGATCGACTGCGTCTTGGTGCGGAGGAGCCCAAAGAGGAGCGCCGGGAAGAACGGGCCGAGGCGATCGGGCCGGTATTCGCCCACGAAGTGGGCCAGGGCGAAGACCGCGCTGGCCACCAGGATGGCCTTCCCAAAGGGCGCCCCAAAGAGGCGACGCTTGGCCGGCCAGAGCCGCTCCATGCGCCCCTGGAGGTAGCCGCGGAAAAACAGCTCCTCGGGCAGGGCCACCGCCAGCACCTGTGTGACCACGCTCAGCGCGAGGCCGTCGGGCAGCCGCGGCGCAAACGCGCGTTTGAAGATCACGGTCTGCCAGTAATGATGGCCGATCGCGAAGGGGATGATGGTCAAGAGGCCCAGGCCGAGCGCCAAGAACAGGTGATCGACCCACCGCGTGGTGTCGAGGCCCAGCTCGGCGCGGCTCAGATCGCGCGGCCAGCGTAGCCAGCGCTGGCCCAGAGGGGGCCTGGAGTCTGGGACCTCTCCGTCCCGGCCCAAGCGCAGCAGCGGCAGGTACAGCTGGATCGCGGCCGCCGCGGTGAAGGCATAGGACGCGATCGCGGGGATCAGGGCTCCGAGGTGCTTGAGGATCAGCAGCGCCGCCAGGATCCCCAGCGAGGCCCGGACGACCTCCTGGTAGAGCTCGGCGCCGGCGCGCTCCGAGGGCGCGCTGAGCGCCGATCCTCCCGCTTCATTGGCCAAGGACGGAGGCCCTCAGGAAGTCGGTAACGGAGTCCAGCATAACCGCGCGGGTCTTTCGGGCGCCGTCCTCGAGGGCGATCGCGACGAGCTGCCCGTCGAGCGTGACGATGGGGGCGCCTCTTTGCCCGGGGACAGCCAGGCGAGCGATGCGCAGGGTACCGCCCCGCGGTGTGTCCTCCACCACACCGGCGAAGGGGGTTGGGGCGCCTTTGGCGTCGAGCGTCACGGAGACCACCCACTCGTCGAGGGCGACGTCGGAGCGCTCGGCCACGCGGATCGGCTCTCCCCGCGCGGCGCTGTCGTCGACGCGCCCAACAGCCAGTCGGGTCACGGGGTCGAAGCCGATGGCGTGGGCTGGGTGATCCTTCCCGTCTTGGGTGCGCAGGCTCAGGGTCGCCCCCTTGGTCGTTGGGCCCGCGAACACAAACTCGCCCTCCGCGCCGATCCAGAAGCCGATCGCGAATCCTTTCGCGGCCTCATGCGTCCGTATCTGCACGATGGAACGTCGACAGCGCAGAAAGGCCTTCGCGAAGGCGTCGGGGCCGACGCGCAGGGGTGTGCCGCCAGATGCCACCTCGGGGGACAGCGAGAGCGCGCACACGAGCATCGCGGCTCTGCCGCGCCACCGGAGCTGGTCGGATCGCAACGGAGGGCACTATACTTTGAGGAACTTCGTGAAGACAGCACGCACTACGGTCTGGGGCCTCGGCGCCCTCTTCGCCGCCGGGCTGAGCAGCGCCGCCCTCGCCGCGCCGACGCCGACCGCAGACGCCCGAGGCGCGCGGTCCCGAGGCCCGGTCGTAGGCATCCCAAGCCCCCTGGCCAAGCCCAGCGACCCCAACGCCTGCGCCGGGATCACCGTCCCCTTCACCTCCGACGCTCCCTTCGGCGTGGGCGAGGAGCTCTCCTACGACCTGTCCTCGAGCGGCCTCTACGTCGGGAAGTTCGAGATCAAGGTCGGGCACCCCCGGGGCTATGGGAAGGACCGGAGCCTGAGCTTCTTCGGCCGCGGCCGCGCCACCGGCATCGCCAACACCCTCAAGCCCTTCTCGGGGCGCTATATGGTGCTGGTCGATCCCGATGATCTCGAGCCGCGAGAGCTGCGGACCGAGTCGACCTACGGCGAGGACCCCCGCACCGAAGAGACCCGCTTCACGCCCAAGAAGGGAGAGCTGGCGGCGAAGTACCTCCAAAGCGGCACCAAGGCCACGCGGACCTATAAGGCCAAGATGCCGGCCTTCGATCTGCTGACCCTGCTCTACTACGGTCGGCGGCTGGCACTGCGGCCGGGCATGAAGCTCTGCCACGAGGTCTATGCTGACAAGCGCCTGTGGCGCCTCGACGTGGAGGTGATGGGCGTCGAGAATGTGTCCACCCCGGCCGGCGACAAGCCTGCGCAAAAGCTGGTCACGCACTGGCTGCGGCTGCCCCACGCCGACTTCGATCCCGCGCGCGAGGCGCCGAAGGTCGACGTCGAGATCTACTATTCGACCGATCCCTCACGGGCACCTCTGGCCTTCGTCGCCAAGACCAAGGACTTCACCGCCCGCGGCGATCTGGTCCGCTGGGTCACCAGTCAGGGCGACGGGGAAGTGACCTGGTCCTTCTGAAACCGCCGCTCGAGGCGCCGCCGCAGGAATAGGCCGAGCGCTCCCACCGCGATCCCGATCAGCGTGCCGCCCAGCACGTCGCTCGGATAGTGCACGCCCAGCACCACCCTCGAGATCGCCACCAGCGCCGCCAGCGGCCCCAGGATGAGGAGGGAGACCTCGGGCATGGCCACGACCGCAAAGGCGAAGGCGTTGAGCGAGTGGTTCGAAGGGAAGCTCTGACCGACGCCGCAGGGCACCGGTTGCTGCAGGGGCAGGTCGGGAGCCCGGCACGGCCGCACCCGGCCAACCGCCGGCTTTACCAAGCCCGCGCCCAGGCGATCGCCGACGCCGACCGTCAGCGGGATGACCACCAGCGCCACGTAGCGACGCTGGTAGAGCGCTCGGGCCAGGATCGAGAGGCCCACGACCACCAGCACCCAGATCGACGAGAAGGCCATGGCGACCGCGGCGATCAGGGGGCTGCCGGACAGGTCGTTGAGCGCATGGAGGATCGCGAGATCCACGGCTCAGACCCAGTCTCTCGGCTGTTTGAGGACGTCGATCAGGCGGGCCTCGGGGGTCCCTGCGCGGGGGCCATGCCCGTAGCTCCACCGGACCTCGGAAGGGAGGCTGGAGAGGATCGACTCGACCCGGCCGTTGGTGCGCAAGCCGAAGATCGTGCCCCGATCGTAGAGCAGGTTGAACTCGACGTAGCGGCCGCGGCGGTGGAGCTGCCAGTCGCGCTCCTCGGCCGTGAAGGCCGTGCCCCGGCGACGGTCGAGGATCGGCGCGTAGGCATCCAAAAACGAGCCTCCGAGGTCCTGAACGAAGCGCTCTACCTCGTCGAGGTCGGCGGGAGTACCGCGCGGATCACCGCTCAGACCGAGGTAGTCGAAGAAGATGCCACCGATCCCTCGGGTCTCCTGGCGGTGCGGCAAATAGAAGTACTCGTCGCACCACTTCTTGGCCCGGGCATACGGCATTACGGTGTGGCGGTCGCAGGCGGACTTGAGGGTGCGATGAAAATGCGACGCGTCCTCGTCGTAGAGGACATAGGGGGTCAGGTCGGCGCCCCCCCCGTACCAGGCAACGCCATCGCCCTTCTCGAGGTAGCGGAAGTTGGCGTGGGTGGTCGGGGCGTGCGGGCACCGGGGGTGGAGGATCAGACTTATACCGGTGGCGAAGAACCGTCGGCTCTCCCCCGGCAGCTCTTTTGCGAAGGCTTCGGACATTTCGCCGTGGACGCAAGAGTAGTGCACCGCCCCCTTCTCGATGACCGCCCCACCTTCGAGCACCATGGACCGTCCCCCGCCGCCCTCGGGCCGGGTCCAGGAGTCGGTCCGGAAGCCTCCCCCGCCGTCGATGGTCGCGATGGCGTCGGTGATGCGCTGTTGGAGATCGGTGAAGAGTTGTTCGGTGCGGGTCCGGCGGGCGCTCATGGGTTGGCCTTGCGGGATCCTTAGCAGAGAAATCTTCTTAACGCTGTGCACCCGGAAGTTTTCGTGTTAGTCGCCCCACCATCGAACCCGCCGGGATCATGCAGGGACCGTCGGATCATCGAGCGCCTGTTCGGTGCAGGCAGAGGAGGACGAAGGTCATGCATAAGCTGCGAGGGCTCCGCGGTACCCTCATCGTCGGGATCGCGGGATGCGTTTGGTCGCTGGGATGCGAGCGCGAGATTCCCCAAGAACCCGCACTCAATCCAAACGGCGCAGTGATCGCTCAGTTCGATCCTGCGAATCCGATCCCGGTGCTCAACATCGTTCCGGCGCCCACGGCGCTGGCGGAGAAGCCCGGCGGCGGCCTTAACGTGAGCGTCGACGAGTGCGAGCGTCCTTCGACGAAGGAGTGCTTGTCGCTGGTCGCGGGCTGGCCCATCACGGCGCCGATCACCCTGTTCTTCTCGGGGCCGATCAAGGAGTCGTCGATTCCGGGAGGCATCCTCCTCCTCGAGGTCGGAGCCACCGGTGCTACGCCGGTGCCCTTCACGGCCGAGATCTCCGACCGTCCGCCCCCGGCGGAAGCGTGCGGCGTCGATCCCGCGCTGGTGCCCCCGGGCATCCAGGTGGTCCTCACCCCGGACGCGCCGCTGAAGTACGCGACCCAGTACATCGTGCTGGCCAAGAGCGCCGCGGGCACGGGCCTGCAGGATGTGGATGGCAAGCCTGTCGAGCCGGCGGCCCTGTTTTCCCTGCTGAACGTGCCTTCGACCTCCGCTCCGCTCGTCAAGGGCGCGGACGGCAAGGTCACGATCGTGAGCGCGCTGCTCCGCTCCAACGTGGAGTCGGCGGTGCTGAAGGCCGCGTTCCCCGGCAAGAACCACGAGGATCTGACCGAGGCCGAGCACGTGATGTTCGAGGGGATCGTCGAGGCCAAGGCCGAGTCGCTCCTGCCCCTGTACGCGAGCTTCTTCGATCCGCTGATCACCACCTTGGTGACCGCGGGCGTGACCACCCGGCCCGAGATCGTCATCGTCAACACCTGGCACACGGGCCCGGCCCCGGCGGCAGGCTCTGACCCCACCTTGGGTGAGCTCGACTTCGATCCGGCCAAGCAGAAGTTCCCCTTCCCGAACACCCAGCTGCTCACCGCCACCACCGGCCCGAACCTGAACGACCTCCGCGTCGCGATTCCGGTCGTGCCGAGCGATACGCCCACGGGCGCGGCGCTCAAGGGCGGCCTCAACACCTTGGACGGCTTCTCCACCACCGCCCCGATCACCCTGACCGCCAGCCACAACGTCGACCCCGTGACCTTGTCGCGCAGCGTGGTCATGTACCGCGTCAATGACCAGGGCATGGTCCAGACCGGCACCGTCGCCATCGTGGTGGTCACTGCGACTGTCCCCGAGGGCAGCTCGGCGCCGATCCTCATCTACCCGCGCGGACCTCTCGCGGAGAGCACGACCTACGTCATCGCGGTGAAGGCCGGGCTCCTCGACTCCGATGGGCGCCCCTTCCGCCGCAATGCCACCTACAACCTGGCCAGCTACCCGCTTCCGCTGGTCGTCGACGGCGAGACCAACCCGGCCGCGGTCGTTGACCTCGGCGCCGGCATCGGCCCCAAGCCGGTGAGCGATCTCCTCAAGTGCTCGCAGGCCAGCGCCGGCGTCGTCCTCACCGACGAGCAGGTGCTCGGCTCGGCGAACGCGCTCGAGTTCCAGGTCAAGCGGGCCCGCTGGCGCGAAGCGCTGACGATGCTCCAGGGCGTTCCGCTCCCCGAGACGCAGATCCTCATGGCGTGGACCCATAAGACGCAGTCGATCACCAAGGTGGTCGACACCGCGAAGAACGCGCTCTTGCCGGGTCCGTGGCAGCAGGTCCGCACCGCCGCGAACGTCCCGGAGGTCCTCGGCCCCGTGTTCACGGCGACCGGCGCCGCGACCATCCGCGCCCTCCTCCAGATCGACGACGTCTTCTGTGTCGCGCTCTGCCAGTCCGGCTCCCTAGCGGGCATCCCGGCGGGCAACTGCACGATGAACGGGCACGCGACCGCTCAGGTCTCCGGCCACCCGCTGTGCGGCGCGGCCGCGGCGCTGGTCGCCGGTCGCATCGGCAGCGTTCGGGCCTACTTGATGGCCAACTACGTCGCCACCGCCGGCAATCCGTACATCCCGGGCCAAGGCACCTTCTCGGCGGCCCGCCTCGGACAGCCGCGGATCGAACAGCGGCAGTTCTGGGTCGTCACCGGGACCAACACCGTTTCGGCGGCGACGAGCCCGGTCGTCATCTTCCAGCACGGCCTCGGCCGCGCCAAGGAAGACGGCTTCTTCATCGCCAACACCTTCGCCAGCGCGCGCAGCGCAAACGCTCCGGTCGGCTGGGCGACGGTCCTGATGGATCTTCCCTTCCACGGCGCGCGGGCCAGCGACGTCATCAACAACACCACCGGCGCGCCCTGCCCCGACGCCAAGCCCGAGGACGTGACCTGCGACCGCATGGGCGTCTGCATGGGCGGCTGTGACGGCGTTCGAGACCCCTCTGGTGCGGGCTTCTTGTCGTCGAACATCTTCGCTGCCCGGGACAACTTCCGGCAGTCGACCATCGACCAGCTCACGCTGATCCGCGCCATCAAGGGCGCCTCGGCGGCCGGTCAGCCCCTGGCCTACTTGGACACGACCCGCATCGGCTACGCCGGCCAGTCGCTCGGCGGCATCACCGGCGGTAACCTGATGGCCTACGGCGCCCCGGACGTCTCGGTCGGCGTCCTCAACGTGCCCGGCGGCGGCTTGGTGAACATCCTGCTCGGCACCGTGCCGGCGATCGCCGCTCCGCTGTTCGTGGCGCTGAACCAGGCTGGCGTCTGCGACTTCAAGGTCGAAGGCGACCCGACCAAGGGCTGCAAGCCGACCGCGGCCTTCCAGCAGTTCCTCCTGACCGCGCAGTGGGCGCTCGACCCGGGTGACCCGCTGGCCACCTCGATCGGCGTGCACGCTCCGCACAACGGAACGCCGGCCCTGACCGCCGCGAAGATCCTGATGCAGATGGCGATCCCGGACCGCGTAGTGCCCAACAGCACGACGCTGGCCCTCGGGCGCGCCTACGGCTTCAACCCGGCCGACAACGGGCCGACCTCGCACTTCCGGACCTACAACTTCATGACGGCAGCAGATCCGACCAAGAACTGCCATGGCTTCATCCTCTCGCCCGACACGGCCGGCTGCGGCGCGTCGGTCAACGAGATGTTGTGCTCGACCTTCGGCGCACAGCAGGCCGCGGCTCGCTTCATCGCGAGCGGTGGCGCGGTCATCGGCGACCGTAAGGCCAGTGGGATCCCGCCGCCCCTTGGCCCCTGCCAAGAGTAGCGCGCGAAATCCGAGGATGAGGAGAGACCACACATGATGACCACCAATCGAACCCTGGGTGCGCTGCTCGCGAGCAGCCTGCTCGCTCCCCAGCTCGCTTTCGCGGCGGGATACCAGCTCAACGAGACGGCAGCGGCAGCGACCGGCCGGTTGGCGGCAGTCGCCGCCACGGTGAATGACGCCACGTCGATCTTCTACAACCCGGCCGGCATCACCAACGTGAAGAACACGGACATTCAGCTCGGGCTGACCTTGTTCCTTCCGACCGCCGCCTACGAGGGCACAGGCTTCGCGTCGGTCAACCCGGCCGGGACCTCGGCCCGCTACGACGCCCTCGCCGAGGTCGTACCGGTTCCGAACTTCTACTTCGCCCACGCCCTGACCGATAAGGCCTACGTCGGCCTGGGCATGTACACGCCCTATGGTCTTGGCCTGAACTGGGGCGACGACCAGAAGTTCGTCGGGCGCACCACGATCCAGGAGATCGCGCTCCAGACGGTGTTCTTCACCCCGACGATCGCGCTCAAGCTGCACGACCGCATCTCGATCGCGATGGGCGTCTCCATCGTCCCGGCGTCGGTCTTCCTGCGCCGGACCCTGGGGGCCGAGGACAACGGCCAGGTGCTCTTCCCCGCGGACGTCTACGGCAGTGAAGGCACCGTCGAGCTCGCTGGCCATGCGCTGGGCGTCGGCGCCACCGCCGGAATCCAGGCGACCCCGATCGACCACCTCAAGCTCGGCCTGACCTACCGGTCGGCGGTCGCGCTGGAGTTCACGGGCAAGGGCCACTTCTCGATCCCGAACACCGCCCCCACCTTCATCCGGGCCAATTTCCCCGATGGAACCGTCGCGACCTCGGCGACCTTGCCCCATTCTTTCCAGCTCGGAATCGGCTGGGAGAAGGGCCCGCTGACCATCGAAGCCGACGCGAACCTCACGCTGTGGGCGGCCTTCGACAAGCTCGACATCTACTTCGACACCAAGCTCCCGACGACCAAGCTCTCCGCTCCCCGCAATTGGAAGGCCGCTCCGACCTTCCGGCTCGGCGGGCAGTACGACTTTGGCAAGATGGGCTCGGTCGGCGTGCGCGGACGCTTGGGAGCGGGCTTCGATGTCTCTCCGATTCCGGACGAGACCATCGACCCCACCCTTCCCGACAACAGCCGCATCCTGTTCAGCGGCGGCTTGGGCCTGGTTTTCGGACCGGTCAACTTCGACGCCTCGTATATGGGTGTGTTCGTCCTGGGCCGGGACGTGGAAGCCAACCTGAACTTCGCCAAGGCGAGCTACCCGGGTCGCATCATCAGCGTCATCGGAGTCTCGGCGGGGATCGCGATCAACTGAACGAGGTGGACCTTGGCAATCGAGCGGCGCACGCAGCGGTCACTTTCAGGCTGGGCGTGCCCCGCCGCCATGGTCTCCCTCACCCTCCTCGGCGCCTGCGGCGGGACCCCTGAGCCGCCGCCTCCCACGCCGACCTCGACCGTCTTTCACTACGACTACAGCGCGGGCACGCCCTGCCAGGCGACGGTTCCTACGCCGAACGATCTTTTCGTCGATGATGAACTGCGCTCGTCACGCGGGACCTGCCCGGGCGGACCGGCGGATCCCATCGACGCGGCCATCGCCGCGGTCAACGCCGACGACGGGGTCCCGCTCGATCAGCCGATCACGATCGCCACGACGGGTGTCCCGGCCTCGGCCTCCTCGCTGACTGCCACTGGCAGCTTCTCGCTGGTCCGCGGCGCCGGCACTTCCTCCGCTGCGAAGCCCCCGCCCTTTGTCCTCCTGACGCAGGTCGGAACGGCCAGCGCAGCAAGCGGATGGCAGGTCGTCGCTGCAACCGCCAGCGCCAACGATTCGGGGATCACGGTCACGCCGGCGGCCGCGCTCCTCCCGGCCCGGCGCTACGTCTTGGTCCTCACGAACGAGCTGAAGAGCAGCGGAGCGCGCACCGAGCGCGCCGAGCTGACCAAGGCGCTGCTCGGGACCCAGCCGATCTCCGCGGGCTCGGTGACGGGCCTCGACGGGGCCAGCGCCGCTGAACTGGAGAAGGAGCGACTGCGGCTCGCGCCGATCCTCGGCGTGCTCGCCTCCGCTCATCCGCCGATCCCAGCCGAAAAGATCCTCTCCATTCAGGGGTGGACGACCGAGCTCGGCTTCGCTCGCATGACCCGCGCGGTCGCGATGTACCAGGAGGCCCTGGCGCGCGGCCGCATTGCGCTGAGCGTGAGCACGACCGGCGGAGACCTCGGGCCGGAGACCATCGACGATCGCTGGCGGCTCGTGATGCAGATGTTCGGCGGTTGCCCGCCCAACCGCCCGATCAGCGGCTGCTACGACCATGTGAATGCCTTCCGCCGCGGCGTCATCAAGGTGCCCAAGCTCCTCGACGAGCAGGGCCACCTGCGGAAGGGTTGGGCCACAGGCACAGTCGAGATGACCGATCTGCCCTTCCAGGTCTCCCTCCCCCAAGGCGCGGTCGGCGATGTGCCGATGGCAGTGTACATCCCCGGCTTTGGGCGGGGCCGTATCGACGGGCGAGAGATCGCCAACGACTACGCTACCCGGCTCGGGGCCGGCGTGCTGTCGGTGGATCTGTGGCGACAAGGCGAGCGCACCATCGACCCGGCAACCGGGATGAGCGATCTCGGCGACGTCGCCCCCAACAACGGCAACCCCGAGTTCGGCGGGATGGACGGGATCCCCGACAAGAGCTCGGCGGGCTTCTTTCCAGGGGATCCGCGTGCCCTAAGGGACAGCCAGATCGCCGCCGCCATCGAGATCCTGCATGCCCTGGAGACGCTCAAGGCCAAGACCCCGTTTTCGACGCAGGGCGTGAGCCCCGACGGAAGGCCCGTTCACCTCATCGGTCACGGTCATGGCGCGCAGACCGCGCTCTATGCCGCGGCCTTCTCCGGCAGCGTCCGGACCCTGGTGTTGTCCTCCGGCGGCGTGGGAATCCGGGAGCTGGTCAGCGGCGGGCCCGAGCTCCTGAAGTCGACCTTCTTGCAGAAGGCTCCGAGCGGCGTCACCGCGGCGAACCTCGACGACTACCTCGGGCGGCTCGAGGCCAAGCTCCTCCGAACCATCTCGGTCGAGGCGGCGCTGGCGCTCGTGCGAACCAAGCTCATCGACTCCACCCCAGCCACGCCGCGCGTCCTCCTCAACTTCGGCGGGCGCCCCGCGGCCGTGCCGCTCACGGCGCGGACCAGGCTCATCGATGGCCTCCGTTTGTCTCAAGATCGCCAAAGCGGGCACCACGGCCTGTGTGACGACTTCTTCCTCTACACCTGCATGTCGGGCGACAACTTCGCATGGGTCGTCGGCGCGCGGGCTCAGATGGCGGCCTTCGCTTCTTCGGGCGGCACCACGGTCCTCCCGCCGGCCCCATGAGGAGGCGCTGGTCCCTCAGCTTGGGACAGCTCGGAGGCGTCCTCGGGCTCATCCTCTCCGCAGCCTGCTCAAACCCGCCCTCGCCTCCCCCCCCCGACGCCGGCTATCTGGTCGGCGACGCGGAGACCAAGGACGCGGAGAGCCCCGACCGAGCCGCCGATGCAGAGCCAACCGATCGTGACATCGACGTGGGGAGCTCGGACCTCGGATTCGCTCCGGACGCGGAGCCTTCCGATGCGCGCACCGACGGCGGGGGCGGCGGCCCCGATGGCGCCATCCCCGACGCCGAGGATCCCTGCCGCGCGCCTGCGACCCGCGTGCTCACGACCACTCAAGCGCTGGCCGAGCCAGGGCTCGCAGGGACAGTCGTCGATGTGGTCGGCACCGCGAGCATCGCCGAGATCGGGTGCACCGAGCAGGCCTGTCCTCCCGAGAACGCCTGCTGCAATCGGTGTGTGGCCGAGGTGTGGCTCGACGGGCTGCTCCCCCTGCGGACCAGCTCCTGCGCGACCCGCGTGGGCTGCGAGGGGGATGAGTGCAACCTGGTCTGCACGCCCCCGGTCCTCGGCATCGGGGGGCGGTATCGGGGCCGCATCATCGATCGGCGGGGCCGAGAGCTCGAGCTATGGCGCGTGCTCCCCTGACGTTCGAGATCCGGCGGCTCGACCCCCTCGATCCCCAAGAGGAGGCCGCGGCGGACGCGCTCCTCATGGAGGCCAAAGCCTCGCTGGTTCGGCCCAACGAGCACCTCGAACCGATCAGCGAACGCAGCGTGGACCCGGCGCGCATCCTCCTCGTGGCCTGCGGTGAAGGCAGAGCGATCGTCGGCCTGGTCGACGCCGTGCCCCATCACCCCGCGCCCGGAGGGCTGGCGATCGCCGCGATCGTAGTGCGCTCCGAGGGGCGCAGGCGGGGCGCGGCCCGAGCCTTGGTCGCCGCGGCGGTGGCCGAGATGGAGTCGCAGGCGGGGCCCCCCCGGACGCTCGGCGCGGGCGTGCACCAGGAAAACTGGGCAGCGCTGAGCTTCTTTCGCGCGCTGGGGATGGTGGAGACCGAGACCCACAGCGGCGTGGTCTGGCTAGAGACGCGCTAAGGCCAGCGCCCATCAATGAGCCCAAGAACCAGCGCGGCCTCTTGCTGATGTGCTCGAATCGAAGCGCCCCCCGCGCGTCCTCGCGCGCAGTGGCTGTCGCGCGAAGCGCGACTGGTGCCACTCAGACAGAATGCCCAAGCCGCCAACAAGCACGGAGACCCAGATGGCCTACAGGCCTAAGTAGACAGCACCCCCAACACTGCCTCGACGCTCGCCTCCGGCGGCAGCCACTCCACCTCCGCGTCGTGCTTGAACCAGTTGCGTTGGCGCTTGGCGTATTGGCGGGTCGCGATGACGGTGGCCTCGATCGCCTCGGCCTCGGTGAGCTTCCCGCTCAGGCAGAGGACGGCCTCGCGGTAGCCGATGGCCCCGAGCCCGGGCGCCGCCGCGTCGACCCCCTGGGCGAGGATGGCGCGCGTCTCTTCGATGAGTCCGGCCTGATACATGCCGCGGGTGCGGGCATCCAAGTGAGCCACCAGGCGCTCCCGGGGCCAATCCAGCGCGATCGCTCGCCAAGGGAAGCGGGCCTGCCGAAAGCCGTGTTCGTCTTGCAGCCGTGAAATCGGCACGCCAGTCTCGAGGAACACCTCGAGCGCGCGGCCGATCCGCTGCGTGTCGTTGGGGTGAAGTCGTGCCCCCGCCACCGGATCAACCACCGCCAACTCGGCGTGGACGGCAGGCGCTCCGAGCACCTCGAGCTTGCGCCGCACCTCGGCGCGGATCTCCTCTCGGATGGGGGGCGCCTCGAAGAAGCCTCGGACCAGGGCGCGGAGCCACAGGCCAGTTCCCCCACACAAAATGGGTCTTTTCCCGCGGGACCGGACCGCGGCGATGGCAGCCTCGGCCGCGGCGGCGAAGCTCGCTCCGCTCCACTGCGTCGTCGGCGGGATCACGTCGATGATGTGGTGCGGCACCATGGCCCGCTCCTCGGGCGTCGGCTTGGCGGTCCCGATGTCGAGGCCGACGAAGACCTGCGCCGAGTCGACGCTGACGATCTCTCCGTTGACCCGGCGCGCCAGCTCGATAGCCAGACGGGTCTTGCCGGTGCCGGTCGAGCCGACGACCGCCCACAGCGGTTCAGCTCCGGTGGAAGAGGCGGGCCAGCTCACGCTCACTCCATTCGACGAAGACCGGACGCCCGTGCGGGCAATGCGCTCCGAAGTCGATCTCGTCCATCGCCACGAGCAGGGCCTGGATCTCCGAGATGCTCAGCCGATCTCCCGCGCGGACCACGGCGTGACAAGCGGCGCAGCTTTGGATCCGGAGGAGCGCGTCCTCCACAGGGCCCGCCGCGAGCCCTAGGTCGCGAAGCTCGTCGAGCACGTCATACAGGAGCTGCTCCACATCATCGCTCTCCAGCGCCGCAGGTACGCCCTTGAGGGCCCAGCTCCCGCCGCCGAAGGGATCGAGCTCGAAGCCGAGGTCGGTCAACACCTCGAGCGAGGCTTCGGCGATCGCGCTTCGAGGAGCGTCGAGCTCGAGCACGAGCGGCATCAGGAGCGGCTGGACCTCGACCTTTCCCGCGCGACGCTGCTGGCGCATGCGTTCGAAGACGACCCGCTCGTGGGCGGCGTGTTGATCGATGAGCACCAGCCGATCGCCCGCATCGCACACCAGATAGGTGCCCAGAACTTGGCCGAGCGGCCGGAGACTCGCGAAGCGCTGATTCGAGCGCGGCAACAGCGCTGGTGGGGCCACTGGCGGCGATCGCTCCCCGCTTCGCTGCGGGACGCTGACCTCACCGGCGGGCGCTGGTGGGGCCACTGGCGGCGATCGCTCGTCCCGGCTTCGCTCCGAGGGGCCGACCTCGCCGGCGGGTGCTTCGCGGGGCGTCGACCGCTCGTCCCAGCTTCGCTCCGAGGGGCCGACCTCGCCGGCGGGCGCTGAACGCTGAGCATGGAGCCACGGGAGGATCCGGACCGCCTCCGCCTCGTCCTGGGCCGACCGCGCCGGCGGACCCTGTCCAGGCGCCAGCGGAAAGCGCAGCTCCCCGCGGTCGAGGAGCAGCGACCCCAGCGCCGAGGGGACCCGCTCGGGCGAGCGCTCGACCTCTGCCGCAACCGCGCGCGCCTGCGCCAAGACCGAGGTCGCGTCGAGGCCGCCCTCCGCCCCGCGCGGCCCAAGCCAGGGCTGTCCGAGCAGGGTGCGGGTGATCGCGCCGGTGATCGCCCGGTGCACGTCGCTGGTGCTCGCGAATCGCACCTCGGTCTTCTGCGGATGCACATTGACGTCGACCGCGCTGGGGTCGACCTCCAAGAACAGCAGCACGACCGGATAACGCCCGCGCTCCAGCAGCGTGCGGTAGCCCTCGACGATCGCGTGCTGGATCGTTCGATCCCGCACCGCGCGGCCGTTGACGAAGACGTAGAGGCCCCGCGGCGTGCGCTCGCTCAGGCTTGGCGCTCCGATGAAGCCGCGCACGCCCACCGGACGACCGAGCTCGGCCTCCACCACCGGATACAGATGATCCGAGACCTCGCGCCCGAGGATGCGCCCGATCCGGCCGAGGGGATCGACCAAGCTCCCCTTGGGCGCGTCGAGCACCGTCCGCGGACCTTGGACGAGCTTGAAGGCCACGTCCGGCCTAGCCAGCGCCAGTCGCACCATCATGTCGCTGACGTGGCTGGTCTCCGTCTCGGGCCGCTTGAGGAACTTGCGGCGCGCCGGGACATTGAAGAAGAGGTCCTGGACGTCGATGGTCGTGCCCGGAGGCGCGCCGACCGCCTCTGCGCGGAGGAGCCGCCCACCCTCGATCACGATCTCCGTGCCGGCCAGCTTCCCCCGCTCGGTGGTGATCAGCGAGAAGCGGCTCACCGAGGCGATCGACGGCACGGCCTCCCCCCGAAAGCCCAGGCTGCGCAGGCGATCGAGGTCCTCGACCACGCGGAGCTTCGAGGTGGCGTGGCGCTCGATGGCGAGCAGCGCGTCCTCTCGCGACATCCCAAGCCCGTCATCGGCGACCCGGATGCGCTCAAGGCCCCCGCCCTGCAGCTCGACGTGGATGCGCGTCGCGTCGGCGTCGAGGGAGTTCTCGACCAACTCCTTGACCACCGAGGCCGGACGCTCCACCACCTCGCCGGCGGCGATCTGGTTGATCACCGCGTCCGCCAGCCGTTCGACGATGCCCATGCGTGTCCTCTAGGGCGGAGGTCGCCGAGCCAGGCAGCGGCGGAGCTCCAAGGGGGGAGCAAAGCTCGGTGAGGGAGCGCGGTCAAGGGTTCACAACGGCCGGCAAAGCCAGGAAGCTCGCGCCAGGCCGCTTGCATGACGAACCCCGCCGCGTCCCGCACCGCCCCCGAGTGGATCCTCGCTGACGCCCATGCCGGCGCCTCGGTAGAGTCCGATCGCGAACTCGACCGCCTGATCGATGTGGCCCAGACCCGCGGGGTGGATCTGCTGATCTTGGGCGATCTCTTTCGTTCCTGGCTCGCTCCCCCACGCTTCCAGACCGCCTTTCAGCGCCGCCTGCTCGGCCGCTTCCGCGATCTGCGGGCAGCGGGGCGCCGCGTCGACTTCGTGGTCGGCAACCGCGACTACTTCGTCGAGGAGGGCGAGGCCGGAGGCGCCTTCGATGAGGTCTTCGTCGAGGGCCTACGCGAGGTCGGCGGAGTACCTACCTGGGTCGTCCACGGGGACCAGCTCAACCGGCACGATCGGGCCTACCTGGCCTGGCGCGCGCTCTCCCGGAGCCCGCCGCTGCGCCGGATGCTGGACTGGCTGCCGGAGCAGGTGGTGGTGGGCCGCGCCGAAGCCTTGGAGCGGAGCCTCCGGAGCCGCGGGGAGCGCTACAAGACGGGCGACCTGCCGATCGAGGCGCTCTTGGGGCTCGGCCGCAAAGCCAAGGCCAAAGGGGCTGCCCGGGCCCTGTGCGGGCACTTCCATCACGACCGGGTCGTCGACGTGGCAGACGGCGTGCCGGTCGTGATCGCGCCGGCTTGGCTCGATCAGCGCCGGGTCCTCGAGGCCCAGCCCGGCGGGATCTTGCGCTCGATCGACCCCCTCCAACCGGGCTGAGGATCACTCGCGCGGCGGGCCGAGGATTGACTCTGCCCGCGGGCCCTCTTTAGAACCGCTCCTCGATGCCCAAGCTGCGCCTTTCGCTGGCACACCCGTTCGCCATGGCCGCCACCGTGCTCCTCTTGTCCTGCGGGAACAAAGAGGACCCGATGACCGAGCAATGCGTGGCGATCTCCGGAACCGTCAACGCGGTCGCCGGGGTCGACATCAAGAAGCCGACCAAGGAACCCGCCGGCTGTCACGAGATCCTCAAACCTGGCAGCACCGAAGATCAGCACATCTGCGAGAAGAAGACGCCCGACCTGAGCTGCGTCGGCGTGCCGGTCGCGCGCCAGCCCTCGGTCAAGGTGACCTTCCGGGGCTGCGTCAAGACCTTCGGACTCGGCGCCACCTCCTTCGGGCTCACGGTGGCCCTCTTCCGCGAGAGGACCGCGGCCGGCCAGTCTGTGGATCCGGGCTACGACGTCACCGGCGCGCCCGGGCAGCAGGCCAACAACACCCCGGCCGCCTTCATCGGCTCGATGGTGTCCACCGAGGTCGCCAAGGAGGTCTGTAGCGACCTCGGCCACTTCGAGATCGCCAACGTGCCCACCGAGACCGACCTGATCTCGAGAGTCACGCACCAGAACGTCGGGAAGGCCAGCCGAGACTACGTGGACGCCTACCAGTACAACGTCGTCCTCAAGAACTCGGCGATCACCGACCAGGCCGGCGCTCCGGTGGCCGATCCGCAGACGACCTGCCAGACCGCGGGCGCCTGCTTCGTCACCGACGACGTGAACACCATCCAAAACGGCACCTACCAGACGATCTCCCGCGCGGCCGGCGTCTCGGTGGTCACCGGCCAAGATGACCTCTACGACGGCTCGGGCCAGGGCCACATCGCCGGCGAGATCCAAGACTGCACCTCCGAGGACAAGGTGCAAAACGCCGCCGTAGCCATCGACGCGGCCGCGCGCAAGCTCTCCTATTTCAACGTCGGCTTCGACGCCAACGAGGGCAGCATCGACGATCCCAAGCCCAACAGCACGCGCCCCATGACCAACGCCGATGGCCTCTACTTGGCGCTCGCCGTGGACACGATGACCGGCGGCAAGGAGATCACGATCGGGGCCGCGATCACGCCGAGCCTCTGCGGACCCGACACGGTCTGCCAGTGCACCGCCGATGGAGCCAAGAACCCGGCCTGGAGCGCCCCGGACGGCAACGAGGCGATGCAGAAGATCCTCGGCACCCGGCGGATCTTCGTGTTTCCGGACTCCGTCACGATCCTGACCTTCGACCGCGCGCTTTACGAGCACCCCTAAGC
>Ga0154020_10002197_pt1 | contig 23726 bp, 24 predicted proteins | sample Klosneuvirus_201_FD_109709 | JGI IMG/M metagenome (GOLD analysis project Ga0154020, IMG submission 109709) | Active sludge microbial communities from wastewater, Klosterneuburg, Austria - Klosneuvirus_20160825_MG | ecosystem: Engineered > WWTP > Aerobic digester > Activated sludge | place...
AGAGTATTAATCATAATCAATTCACTATTTCATCTGATTCTTCGATGTAATCGGACAGATTGAATCTTAACTGACACCAGGAATCAACACCCTGTCTGTCAGATTAAGTTAATACTTTTACACCTATTGTGCATTAACAGAATAAGTAGATGGACCAATCATGTCGCTGCCATCACTTAATTTAGTATCTATTTTAATTTGATAAGCTTCTGGCATGGTTGGTTTGAATGTAATATCGCGCGAAGTTCCGTTGCTATGCGTATAAGTTTTACCTGAAACTTCATAACTAATGCTCCATACAGGCTTCACACTGTCTGCTACAATTCCTGCTTTATCGATAATAAACGCATTTAATTTAAAATCTTTATTCAGTTCAATCACAGAAATAGCCAAATAATCCAACAAATAAGAATCTTTTTCTCTTAAAAATACGGCTTTTTTGCCTGAAATAGAAGTGGCGCTGTTATCTGCATCTGTAAATTTTGTATCTAAAGTTCCCACCTTCATATTTATTTTATTGCCAACAAACGGCATGCTAGGGCCATAAACACCAACAGAATAATTCGTCTTAATGTCATTAAAAGCAATAAGAACACTCCCAAATGTATATCCATAGGTTGTTACAGAAAAGCTAACAGTGTCAATGGTATTACCCCATAAAAGACTAAAGCTAGGACCATACGATCCTGGATAAAAATAATGCATACTAATTCCTTGAGTAAGCGTAATTTCGTTCTTAATCCAATAAAAATCATAAGATCCTGATGATGTATCATCAAAAGAATTTGCCTTAATTTTTGAATTAGTTAAAAAAGAACTATTGAAATTCCAACGCCCAATATCAGTGGAGATGGATTCATAATATCCCCCGCTCATGCGAAGATCGGGCAAATCGCTAAAATCAACATGACTTAAATAAGTACCTGTTCTATATTTTTGATCTCTACCAAAAGATAATTCGTTATAATCACTGTTACTCGCGATATTAATTTGGCCCTTTTTAGTGACGCCAGGAACATTTTTAAACTTAATTTTATTGGTTGCGCTACCTTTGGCATACAAAGTTTTTGCAAACGTAACCGTCCAGGCATCGTCAAATTGAATTTCTGCGCCTTCTTCTATGGTCACCGCTTGTTCAAATGTGGTTGGACAAGTAAGAACATAAGTACCGGTTTTAATCTTCATTGGGTTTTTATAAATTCCACAGATGTTTCCACTTAATACGGTAAAAGAAATATCTTCGCACTTATTGTCAACGGTTTTTTGTAAACCTGTGCAAAAGTTCATTAATTCACAACCACGTGTGGTCTTGACTTTGCCTTCTGGACAGCTTGCTTTACATTCAGTACCATCATATGCACCACCTACTGTATCTGCCTGGCACGTGGCTAAAGTGGTGCATAAATCTAGATGCGTTTGGTTACAAACAGGCGCACACCCTGTTGGTGTTGGCCCTTCATCATATTTCAAACACCGGAATCTACATGAACCAGATTCCCAAGCTCCACCGGCGGTATAACACGTTGCAGCTGTTTTACAGTTGTATAATTGTTTTGAATCACACACTAACTCACAACCACGTGGTGTGTTTGTGGCTATATTGGAAGTACACGCAGACAAGCATTTGCCGTTATCCCAGGCACCGCCTGTTTTATAGCAACTATCCAGCGTATCACATGCAAACAAGGCATTAGCGCGGCAAGGAATCTTGCTACAACTGCCAGCGGTCATTTCGTAACCGCTTTCGCACCATGCCTGACTCATTTCTATAAAAGATAAACAGTCTGCTACCTTTCCCCAATCTTTCGATACCAAAACCAGTGTATGTGGTGCTGTTTCAAGTTGATACTCATCGCGGTAACAGGTACGTACCAGGCTATGGTCCAAAATTTTACGGTAATCATACGTCGAGCGCCGAATATTAAGACCAGATTCAACCACAGTTTCTGTTTTGACTAATTGCCTAACAAGACCATCAGGTAAACCCGCGCCTGGATCTCCCTTGGGGCCTTGTGGGCCACCTGCAGGACCTGTTGGACCTGTTGGACCTGCATCTCCTTTGGGACCTTGTGGACCTACACCACCGGTGTCTCCCTTGTCCCCTTTATCTCCTTTAGGGCCTTGTGGACCACCTGCAGGACCTGTTGGACCTGCATCTCCTTTGTCTCCTTTTGGACCCTGCGGACCGGTTGCACCAGCCTCACCTTGCGGACCCACACCACCGGTATCGCCCTTGGGCCCTTGTACACCGGCAGGTCCCTGCGATGAGAGCGGTTGCAATTGTTTATCTGACGTAGCGCCCTGACACGCCATACAAGTAAGTAAAACTCCACAACACCATGTTCGATAACTCAGCCATTTCATCATAAAACAAAAATCCCTTAAAATGTTAGGCGGTACAACTTGCCGTCAGGCACTCTATCACACACAACTCTTCATTGACCAGCCAAATGTATATTGACTGAGCAGGTAAAAAATGAGTGGCCAAAGTTGTTTTTCCAACCTGTCTTGGCCCACCCAAAAAAACCATTTTTTCCTGCAAGTCTTCGTTGATATGATTATAGATATAGCGAAAAGGTGATTTTTTTGCCCATACTTTTTTCATGTCAATATGAATTCAATTCAAGCTAAACCTGATGTTTGGATTTGTCTTATTTTTTGCAACGCATCTTTAAACGATTATCATCCAGACACCTTGGATTATTTACAACAACGGCGATAGCCTGTTTTTGTTTAATGAGATCTCTTGACGTTTTTATTAAGGGTCACTAACTGGATCGGTTTTATAGTGACATCATGACTGTATCGTCTATTCAAGAACCCAAACGAACCATTATTCTTATTCCAACCTATAACGAACGAGACAACATCGCGCAACTACTCTGCCGTATTCATCAAGCAGCACCGCTTGTGGATGTACTCATTTTAGACGATAATTCACCCGATCAAACCGCGGCGCTAGTTAAATCATTACAGACCGAAAGACCTTGGCTGCATCTGCAAGAAAATCCCAACAAAGCAGGCATTGGGCGTGCTTATATTCGCGGCATGCAATATGCGCTCGTTCACGGCTATGATTGGATTATTCAAATGGATGCGGATTTTTCTCATCCGCCCGAATTTTTACCACAAATGCTTATCGAAGCAACCCAAGCAGACATTGTATTGGCTTCTCGTTACGTGCCTTATGGCGGCACCGAAAATTGGCCGCTTTGGCGACAATTTTTATCTCGCGCAGGTTCGCTTTATGCCCGCAGTTGGTTGGGTTATCCCATCTTTGATTTTACGGGCGGTTTTAAGTGTTTCCATCGCCGTGTGCTTAGTGCTATCCACTTAGATAAAATTCAATCCAACGGTTATTCGTTTCAGATAGAAACCACTTACCGCGCGCTCAAACAAGGATTTAAAGTAAAAGAAATTCCTTTTGTGTTTGTAGAACGTGCCTCTGGTGAATCTAAAATGTCTAAAAAAATTATTCTCGAAGCTTTGTGGCTGTGTCCTCAATTAAGATTTGAAAAAACAAAGTGACTTTACTTAGGCATTCCACAAGGCGCACGCATGTTAAATTGGGTTGTTTTATTGCTGTTTGTCGCATGGTCAATGATTGGCTGTTGGTCTGGCCCACGCACGCTTTATCAAGATCCGACGCAAATGGCTTTTGATGCTTGCGCACACATAAAAACAAAAAACCCACAAACAATGATCACTTGTTATCTTCGCTTTGCAAAACTCTACCCTTACCATTCACTGCATGTACGCGCACGATTTTATGCCGCACGTTTATTAGAACAAATGATGCTTTTGGCAGACGCAGAACAAGCATACCAACAGATCATTAAAGAAGCGCCCAATCATCCACTTATTGGCCATATTCTAACACGCTATGTTCATTTATTTTCTAAAGATAAGCACAAACAGATATTTCTGCAATTGCTCAACACGCAAGTGGCAGATTCACAACTCGCGCAATCCATACGTTTTGAACTGGCTTTACTATCAACCTATCAAACAACCGAACTTGATGAGAACATACTTGATTGGCTATTTCCTTTATTGCAACACCCGGTAGAACAAACCAGACATCGCGCCCTTTTTTTATCTGCACAGGCCTATCATCATCTAGGCGAATTTCAAAAAGCGCTAACCTTATTAAATCGCATTAAAGATAATTACAAAACACTTCTTATTCCTATCGAAACAAACAGTGCCTACATAGATGATGCAGTATTTTTAATGGCCACCATACAAAAGCAGCTTAACCAAAAAGAACAGGTAAAAAAAGAACTTTATTGGATTATTGAGCATCCAAGATACCAACAATATCAAGTGAGAGCCAAACAATGGCTCGACCAAATAAACAAAAAAGAGCCACTCTTATGAACATACACGAGCCTGCCCTTGTGTTGTCTCAAGTCTCTTACGATTATGAACAACAAGTGATATTGTCTGCGATTAATGTCACTTTTTATAAACAAGAAACTATTGGCATTATGGGACCGCCGCAATCAGGAAAAAGTACGCTACTTAAGTTATGTGCGGGTCTTATTAAGCCTGTCTCTGGGCACGTTTTAGTCACTAACCCACACAGCCCAATAAGCATGGTGTTTCAAAATAACGCTTTGTTTGATTCCATGACTGTATTTAACAACTTAGCATTTCCTTTACGTATGAATACACAACTGGCTGAATCAGATATCAAGGCTCAAGTTTTTGAATGGTTAACACGTTTTGATTTAATGCATGCGTGTGATTTATTACCACTCATGTTATCTGGTGGAATGAAAAAAAAGGTGGCCATTTTACGTGCCCACATGCTTAACCCAGAAATATGTTTGTACGACGAACCCACATTAGGACTAGATCCACAAAGTCAAATGCAAGTAAGTGCACTTTTAAAAAGTCATATTCAATCCCAAACGCCAACCACACTGATTGCAAGCCACGATATTGAATTTTTAATTCAACATTGCCAACGTATATTGTTTTTAGAAGAAGGACACATCCAATACGACGGCGCTAAAGAATTATTACATCAACAACCTAAGATCGCTCACTTTTTAAAAGGTAGCGGTATTTTTGAGTTTTATCACCCATGAGTGTATCCATGCATCGCCATATTTTTTTTACGGGATTTAATGAGTGGCTAGATGCCATGTACCGTTTTTCTTACCTTTCTTTGCCTATTGTTATTTTGAGTGCTTTTTTTTCTGGCACTATCATGGTGATTCAAGCTTCTTATTATGTCACACGTTTTGGCGCAGAATCCATGATTGGATTTGCCGCAGGGTTTGTAACGCTCAAAGAAATGGGACCTTTATTTATTGCATTAATGTTTTCTGGGCGTGTTGGTGCACACAACACAGCAGAAATTGCAACCATGAACATGACCGAACAAATTGATACTTTGCGTATTCTCACATTAAATCCTTATCATGTATTAATTTGGCCACGTATTATTGCCATGGCATTTAGTTTGTTGTGTTTAACCATTATTGGTGATGCTTTTTCTTTAATCAGCGGTGCACTTGCTTCTTCTTTTTTGTTAAAAACAAGCGGCATTGTTTTTTGGCAAGGGCTTACCACTCAGGTACATGTAAAAGAATTACTAGAAGGACTGATTAAATCATTTGTTTTTGGTTTTGTCATTGGTACGGTCTCTTGCACCGCTGGCATGCGTGCAGAAAAAAACGTTAAAGGCATTGGTGTTTCGGTCAATCATAGTGTGGTATACAGCGCACTTGGTATTTTTTTATTAGACTATTTGGTTTCTTTTATTTTAAGTTTAAGCATTTAACCATCACGGGTATTGATGAGCCATAGATGAAACAAGCATTACAACCATGGATTGATTTTTATTGGTATTGCCTACAATGGCCACAGGCTTATCAGCAAGCACGCCGTATTCGTTGGCGCGATCGCAATGAATGGGATTTAATACATGAATACATGTATGGAAGTGCTATTTTTGTAATCATTGCATTAGGCTTTATTGGTATGATCTTGGTGCATATTGGTTGTTTTCAGGCCAAACAATTAATGGGAGACATGAGTATTGTGGGGCCTGGGTTATTACAAATCATATTAAGAGAACTGGGGCCCATTTTAACGGCTTTTATGCTCACCAAAAAAGTGGGCGCATCCATGAGCGCAGAAATAGCCAGCATGCGCGCCACAGACCAAATAGACGCGCTACAAATGAGCGGTGTTTCTGCATTGGCTTATCTTGGCCCGCCACGATTAATGGCCAGCTTTTTAAGTATGATAGTACTTACATGGATAGGCGCAATGGCTATGTTTTTATGTGGTGCGCTAGTTGCTCAATATCAATATCAATTAGAAGCAGCTTCTTATTTAAGCACACACATGTTAAAACCTATTGACCTTATCATGTTCATACATAAATCCGCATCCTTTGGTTTTATTATTCCTGTTGTTTCTATTTTCTGCGGGCTCCGCGCCAAAAAAAGCGCCCAAGGCGTTGGCCAAGCCACCATGCATGCGGTGGTTTATAGTTCATTAGCCGTGGCTTATTGCGATATTGCATTAAGTGCTTTTTACACCTTATTGTGGTCTTCTTCATGATTGAATTTGTAGACATTTATAAAAAACTCAATCATCATTCAGTTCTTAAAGGCATTAGTTTTAAAATTAAGCCTTGCTCTGTGCATATGATTATTGGGGCTTCTGGAGTAGGAAAAAGCGTACTTATGAAAATGGTTGTTGGCTTAATGCAACCAGATACAGGCCAGGTGTTATTAGACCAAGAACCAATTAATAACCAACCGGAATCTTTTTATTTACGCATTAGAAAAAAGTGCGGCATGGTTTTGCAGCACGCGGCACTCTTGGACTCTATGGATGTTAAAGACAACATGATAGCGCCTCTCATGAGTGTGCATGCATGGTCTTATCACGCAGCAAAAAAACGGGCGGTGCAAGCATTAGAAGATGTTGGTATTGCGTCCACACTTTATCAAAAAAAACCTTACGAACTAAGCGAAGGTATCAAAAAAAGAATTGCCATTGCACGTGCATTGGCCCTGCAACCAAGTTATCTTATTTATGATGAACCAACTACAGCTTTGGATCCGGAATCGGCACGCAAAATTGATGCTTTAATTAAACATACAAGCCAGGCCCAGCACATGACGAGCATTGTTATTTCTCATGATAAAATGAGTGTTTGGTCAATAGCCGATAACATTACACTTTTAGCCCACGGGGAAGTAGCTTTTAACGGAGATAAAAACGCCTTTTATAAAAGCACACAAGACGTCATTAAACCATATCAATACTGTTTTGGTCATAAATTAAATACTTGAGACAAAGAACGCGTGCCCATATAGGCATGCACTTTATCTAGCATGGGATCAATCCCTATGGTTTGCACATGCTGATGCGGTGGAGCCCAAGAAATCCATTCAAAATTCTCATGTTCTGTCACTACGACAGACACCTCTTCTAATAAATATCCCAAAAAAACCACTAATGTTTTATGAACCACCTGATTTCCAAAACGTTTTTCTCTTGGATAATACACCGATGTATACCTAAAATGAGGATCCATGCGCACCACTTGCGATGTAATGCCAGTTTCTTCACACATTTCACGCAATGCGCAATCTAGTTCACTTTCGCCTTCTTCGATATGACCTTTAGGCAAATCATAGCGATCGCGGTGTTTAACCAATAAAAATTCAGGGTTCATTGGATGCCTAAATAACATCACCCCACAAGCAGTTGTATGAATCATGTTGCGAGCAAAACATCCTGCCCCATGCTTGTCAACAGCAATGCGCCCGTCAATGCATATTTTTCAATACATTGGTAGCGGTCTCATCTATTTTAATAAACCAGCAAACGGACTGTTAGAAAATTTAGGCTTGGCTTGTTTTTGGGTTACACGTTGATTTTGGCCCACAACAGGGGTTTTTGGTAACGAAGAAGCACTTAAATCAGACTGCGCCATGTTTCTTTTGGCACTTAAAGAAATACGTTTGCGGGCCACATCAACAGACAACACCCACACTTTAATTTGGTCGCCAGCCCGCACCACTTCGTTTGGATCTTTAATATATTGTTCTGTCAGTTCCGAAATATGCACCAATCCATCTTGATGCACGCCAATATCCACAAACACACCAAACGCAGTCACATTGGTTACAATGCCCGTAAACGCCAAGCCTGGTTTTAAATCTTCTATTTGCCTAATACTATCTTGAAATACAGGTGCTTGAAACGTTTGTCTGGGGTCGCGACCCGGTTTTTTAAGTTCATTTAAGATATCAAGAATTGTGGGTTGGCCCAAAGTATCATTCACATAACGGGTCCACGCAATATGTTCAATTTTGTCTTTGTTGCCAATCAACACAGAGAGCGGCACACCCAAATCTTGGGCCATTTGCTGAACCACCGCATAACGTTCTGGATGCACAGAAGAAGCATCTAATGGGTTAAGGGCATTTAATATGCGCAAAAAACCCGCACATTGTTCAAATGTTTTGGGCCCTAATCCTTGTACTTTGAGCAATTGATCACGTGCGCCAAATGGTCCATGCGCATGCCTGTAAGCCACAATGCGTTTAGCCAACGATGGTCCAATTCCTGCCACACGAGACAGCAATGGTTCGCTTGCGGTATTTAAATCTACACCCACTTGGTTCACGCAATCTTCGACTACTTCGTCTAATTTTTTACTCAATAATCCTTGAAACACATCGTGTTGATATTGGCCCACACCAATGGATTGCGGATCGATTTTAACAAGTTCGGCCAAGGGATCTTGCAAACGTCGCCCAATAGATACCGCGCCACGCACGGTTAAATCTACATCAGGTAGTTCACTGCGCGCATAATCAGATGCGCTATACACAGAAGCACCAGATTCGTTCACCATCACGGCCAACACACGTTGCTCTAATTGATGTTTTTTAAGTGTATCACGCACAAAAGCATCTGTTTCACGGCCATGGGTACCATTCCCTATCGCAATGGCATGGGGCTGATACTGCGTGATAAGTGCACACAAAAGACGTTCTGCTTCTTTTTGTGCAGATTCCCCTTGCGTTAAATAAAGTACATCATGCGCTAACAGTTTACCTGTCTTATCTACCACTACTGTTTTACAACCCGTGCGTTGACCTGGATCAATCCCAATAACCGTGTGGCCTCCCAATGGAGAATGTAACAAAATGGCACGCAAATTATGCGCAAAAATATCCACCGCAGATTGATCGGCTCTGAGTTTAAGTTCAACACGTATTTCGCTTTCTATGCTGGGTATTAATAAGCGTTTATAACCTTCTTTAATAGCCTGCAGTAAATGTGGATAATATAAGGATTGTGGACAACGCGATAATACTTGCTCAATTGCTTTGAGTGCGACTTCTTCTGGCATTACAATTTTACTTTGCAATACGTTTTCGTGTTCACCGCGACAAATCGCCAAATAACGATGTGAAGGAATTGTTTTTATGGCTTCTGTGTGTTGGTAATAATTTTCAAACTTAGTGGGCGCTGTTACCTCTTCTCTTTTTTCTACAACAAGTTGCGCTTGTGTCATCAGCATTTGTCGCAATAAAGCCCGAACTTCTGGATGTTCGGATACCATTTCGGCCACAATATCACGCGCCATGGCCCATGCCTCTTCTACTGTTTCTACGCCGTTATCTACAGATACAAAGCGCTCTGCATAAACCAAAGGCGCTATAGATTCTTTATCCCGTGGCTGTGCCCATATTTGTTCAGCCAAAGGCAGTAGCCCTTTTTCGCGTGCAATTTGTGCGCGTGTGCGACGTTTAGGCTTATAAGGCAAGTAAAGATCTTCTAACGCTTGCTTGTCTAACGTAGATTCGATTTTTTGTTTTAAATCGTCAGTAAGACGCCCTTGTTTGTCTATCTCTTTTAAAATGGTCGCTTGCCTGTCTAATACTTCTTGATAAAATTGGTATTTGTCGACCACTTGTCTGATTTGTACTTCATCTAATCCGCCCGTTGCTTCTTTGCGATAACGCGCCATAAAAGGCACTGTGGCTTTGTCTTGGTGCATTTTTAAAACTGCTTGGACCTGCACAGATTTAAGTTGCAAGTCTTGCGCTACAAGTCCACTTAAATCAGGCGATAAAATTGCAGGCAAAGCAGAATAAGAAGTCGTAGGTTCGGTCGTCATGCCGCAGGCTTATGCTATGAACATTAAAAAATAAAGATGAACGATTTGACTTTTATTAAAAAAAATGATGCAAGTTAAATTGCTTTTTTTTCAAGCCTATAGAATACGTCTTGTGCATGGAGGGTTATCACACATGAGTACATCAGATAAACGCAAACAGTCCTTATATTTTCCAGAAGATATGTTAAAAGAAATTCAGGAAGAAGCCACAAGGCAAGATCGTTCCATGTCTTGGATTGTGCAAATGGCCTGGAAGCTTGCGCGCACTGAAATCCAAAGATTTCCATCTGTAAACGCAGTATTAGAAGGCGAAGAAGTCAACGACGACAAAGTCGAAGCTCAAAAAGCCTCTTAGTTGAGTTGTTTTTTTATGTTTGCAATTGTTGATTGTTTGACCTGCCAAACACGCTCGCTCGCTTATCTTGAATTAAACGCGCAAGACGCAGTCACTCATGTATGTTCTTTATGTTCGCAGCCAGCTCCATTAATAGAAGAGATAGATACAGATGCCCTTGATAACTATGGGCTTGCAATTGCATTAAGGCCACCTATTGAATCTGTAAAACCTAAAACAAGCGGATGTAAAAAAGGATGCGGAAGTAAAAAACAACGCGTTCAAGTATTAAATGGCGTGGATTTAGCTGCTGATTCCAAGGGCTGCCACGGTTGCACATCTAAATCTTGCGGAAAAAATAAAAACAAACCTCTTTAGAAATGATTTAGTTGCTAACGTGAATGCTTGTTGACCAGATGGTTTTTTTATCTTGTGTCAGCATCAAGTCTAGCGATGTCACAATACTATTAGCTGGCATGTAAAAACTTAACAACCTAAAACATGAATCTTCTTCTTTAAACATGCTTGATTCTTTGTAAGGAAAATCAATTTTTCTTTTTCCTGCTGTTTCTGTGATAAGTTTTATTTTGGGTTGTGCAGATATAAGTTCGCACTGATGAGATTCAATAAAAACCATCATGTTTCGCCAATTAAAGCTTTTAGTGTCAAAAAAATAAGTTTTAACATGTTCATGTTCGGTGTAGGGCATTTTTTTGTCTGCTACATATTTTCTGATTTCTTGCGCATGATGTTTATAAATAACACCTATTTCATCTTCTTTGGATACGCTACCACGCTTTAATTCATTAAACCCAAGATCAATCAGTATATGTCTTGGAAACTGATTAAAATCAACTTCTCTCAGCGCTGGTTCATGTGTAATCAGGTTATGGCCATCTAAAAACTGTGCGTTGGTTTTAATCTTAGCAGCGGTTAAAACGGTAGGCGCAAGATCTGCATGTGTACTGTGAGATTCAATCTCTCCTTTTTGTGCACTATTTAAAATAAGACCCCAAATTTTATCTTGATCTTTTGAGTCGTTAAAATACACCAGTTTTTCGTGCATAATATGATCGCCCACCAATACAACAGTTGTATTTTGGTAGGCAGGCAACACAGAAATTTTTTGTAAAAAATGATATACAAGCGCATCTGCACAATGGGCCGCTTGCACCATGTGATTATCCGAACCGAGTCCTGTATAAGGCGCTGTTATTTTGCGACATGTGTCTAAATCATAGTCACCATCGTGCGTATCTTGCGTGAATAATACCATGTAAAAAGGTTTTTCTTGTTGCGCAAGTGCTTTAAATTTTACGTAGGCAAGATCGAACAATGCGCTATCGTAGTAGCCCCAACCACCACGTTTGGATTGATATTCAGAATGGCTATCAAATTCTTCTTTATCTATGATGCTATCAAAATTCCAATTTTTAAACGTTGACTGAAAATTTTCAAAATCACCACTGGCTCCTTGCATAAATACTTGAACATAACCAGCGTCGTGTAGAATATGGCCTAAACATACATTTTGGTTTGTTTCTAGTTGACCTAATTCATAACGACCACATTGAGAAGAAGAAATGCCACCAATGGAATATTGTTGTCCCGGCACTTGAGATAACGAAGTCAAGCGTAATCCAGATTGTGAAATTTTGGATAGATAGGGCATGAGAGAAGGAAAAAGCGTGTGGTCAAAAAAAGAGTTATTAAAACTTTCAAGATAAATCCAAAGAATGTTGTTCCCTTGCGTTGTATTTATTTGTTCACGACGTATCCAATCATGTGCTGGCGTATGTAGTTTTTTTAAATAAGAAGAAACGCGTGCTTGGCTTTGGTATGATTCAAAAATATGAAAAATAGAATTTTCGATTCTAAATGAACACAACACACAGACCACACCAAACCACAATAAAATCTTTGAACTTTTAACACCACGCTGATTGTTCCAAAAAATAAAACACGAAACAACAGGAATTAAAACAATCAAACACCCAAGGAATGTAATGATGGGAAAAGATTTAAAATGAATAAAAATAGTTTTAAAAGAAAAAAGTTTCCAAAAATAGTAATCCGCAGACACGCCTTTTACTTTGTAGCTGGCAAGGTCACAAGCCACAACAAGAGAAATCGCAAAGATCATAAACAACATGATGGACTGTTTAATCAATTGTTTTGTTGGATGTTTAATTGGAAAAAGAAAAACAATACTAACGCCTGTTAATAATAGGAAATTACCCACAAGCACAGAACGTGGCGTATAAAATAAACAGCCCACAAGCAAAGGGGCTACGATTATTATCAGTCTGGCTATAATTTGGAATGATGACAAAAAAACAAACGCCATAGCAGATTCCTGTAAACACAAAACAGTGACGCCAAAATCAAAGTGATCTCTTATTGGGTTGTGATTTTGATTGATAACTTGGACAAGCCCACACGTGATCTGACAAAAAACAAGGCCATCACAAATCACGCCTTGGCTAACATATTTAGCGGTCTATTTGTCAATCATTTTTTAATAGAAAAAATCTATTAAACTTTTAGATACACTCACCCTATTCACCTCCTATCATTTTTAATCTATATAGTTGCAACCATGAGCATACAAAGTATTATTTTGGGCACTGGCCATTATGTGCCTTCTCACGTTGTAACTAATCATGATTTAGCCCAAATAATGCCCACATCGCACGAATGGATAGTGCAAAGAACGGGCATTGAAGAACGTCGTCATATTGATTTTAAAAACGATCCCATGGACGGCTGCGAAATGGGCATTCGTGCGGCACAACAAGCGCTTAGCATGGCCACGCTAGCACCAACTGATATTGATTTTTTAATTTGGGGCACGCTTAGTCCAGACAGACAATTTCCTGGTAATTCTGCATGGGCTCAACCGCGTTTAGGAATGCTTCCAGGCACTGCGTGCATGGATATCCGTGTTCAATGTTCTTTTGTGGTATACGCGCTCACGCTAGCCCATGCGCTTATTCAATCAGGCCTGTATCGCCGCATCTTAATTGTGGGTTCAGAAATTCACTCCACTGGAATTGAATTTAATGAACGCGGCCGAGACGTATCCGTACTCTTTGGTGACGGCGCTGGCGCATTGGTTGTTGGTGCGCAAGAAACAACAGATTTACATACACCACCGCGCGGCATTCTAACCACAGATATCCATGCAGATGGGCGCTTTGCTCAAGAATTATACGTGCCACTCGGATCCGCCAGAGCGCCCTGTTGGATTGTTCCAGAAGATTTAGAAACCGCGCAGCACTTACCCAAAATGAACGGCAAATTAGTATTTAAACAAGCCGTCACTAAAATGCCAGAAACCATTTTGACATCGCTTAAAAAAACGGGGTTATCGTTAAACGATATTGATTTACTAATTGCGCATCAGGCCAATTTACGCATTGTTGAGTTTGTACAAGAAACGCTCCAAATACCAAACGAAAAAATATACAACAATATTCAAAAATACGGCAACACCACGGCCGCATCTATCTTAATTGCACTAGATGAATGTGTAAGAAGCCAAAAAATAAAGCGTAATCAATTGCTATGCTTAACTAGCTTTGGTGCTGGATTTACTTGGGGTTCTGCACTCATTCGTTTTTAAATCATTTTAACTTTATGACTTCTTTTCGTCATTTACATATTGGTTCTTCTACATTTAATCTTTCATACACACCCTTAATTATGGGGGTGTTAAATTTAACACCCGATTCTTTTTCTGATGGTGGTTTATATATTAACCCAGAAAAAGCCATTATTCACGCACAAGAACTTTCACAAACAGGTGCGCATATTATTGATATTGGGGCAGAATCTACAAGACCCATGTCTGTAGGGATTTCACTAGATGAAGAATGGCGAAGATTAGAACCCGTATTAAATGCTTTATCCCGCACCAATTTATTGATAAGTATCGACACACAAAAAAGCGAAATTGCCAGGCGTGCACTACTGCATGGGGCACACATGATTAATGATATTTCGGCCGCGCAGTACGATCCGCTTATGTTTAAAGTTGTGGCACAAGCGCAAGTGCCCTATGTATTAATGCACATGCGTGGCACACCAAGCACCATGCAACAAGGAAATTTGCATTACACAAATGTGTGCGCAGAAGTACGTGATTTTTTACATCAACGTGTGATATTGGCACGTCAACAAGGAATTAAACAGGTATTAATTGATCCGGGAATTGGTTTTGGAAAATGTTTTGAAGACAATTTAAAACTTACTTTTTTAATACATCAATTAAACACGCTTATCCAAAAAGATCTGGCTTGTGGCATTGTATATGGATGTTCACGTAAAACATTTATATCTTCTATTTTTCAAACTCAAGACCTTAAATCTTGCGACGATACCTCTGCACTGTTAAGTTTTTCTGCATTGTTGCTTGGCGCAGATATTATTCGTGTACATAATCCCATGGCATGTAAAAAAATCATTCAAATTATTGAACAACAAAGAAAACACACAAATCATGTATAAAAATTGGGTATTTCAAGGTTAGCCAAAAATCTATTCCATTTTTTTATAGGCTTGTTATATATCGTTATTTCTTATGACGGCGGCCATTTTAAAAATTGATCCACACCATCCAGAACCCGAATTTATAAAGGCGGCAGCTTTGACTTTACAAAAAGAAGGGCTTGTGGCGTTCCCCACAGAAACAGTCTATGGACTGGGCGCGCTAGCTTCTTCTTCTGTCGCTGTTAATCGGGTGTATCAAGCCAAATCAAGGCCGCTCACGCATCCGCTTATTGCCCATGTGAGCAGTGTCACAATGGCACAAGCATTAACCAACACATGGCCTTCTATTGCGGATTTGTTAACCCACACATTTTGGCCTGGCCCGCTCACTTTAATTTTAAATAAAAACCAAACGGTTTCAAAAACAATCACCGCCGGACGAGAAGCAGTGGCGATTAGAATGCCTGCGCATCCAGTGGCCTTGGCATTGATTCAAACCGTAGGAGAAGCCATTGTTGCACCTTCTGCTAATTTATACACAGAAATTTCTCCCACCCAAGCACTGCATGTAAGCAATAAAATGCAAGCTCAATTAGATCTCATTCTAGATGCGGGCGCTTGTATGTACGGCCTAGAATCAACGGTGCTTGATTTAACAGGACCCATACCTACAATTTTAAGGCCCGGCGCAGTTTCTCGTACGCATTTAGAAGCAGTTATTGGAACTGTTGCTTGTTTATCTGTAAAATTATCAGAACAAGACACCCATGCGTGTTCTGGGCAAAGTAAAAAACATTACGCACCTCGCGCACATGTAGCCCTTGTCCCATGCGGTAATCAAGGAGTTTTTAACGATCGCATTATCCGCACGCTTCAATCTAAAATGCGTGTGGGCGCCATTGTTCATCAAGTGATACCTTATGTACATCCAAATGCTAAAATAATTTGTTTAGCACAAGAACCTGTTTCATACGCACAGCATTTTTATGATGCGCTTCATCAACTTGAATATGCGGGTTGTTCTCATATTATCTTAGAAGAAGTGCCACAGGGTATTTTATGGGATGCCGTGCGCGATCGCATGACACGCGCGGGAGGATAAATGGCTGTTTCGCTGCATACACTGGTAGAACATTGCAACACACTCCTAGACCACGCTCATTGCGATGACTGGTCTTCTGCCTATAATGGCTTGCAAATAGAAAATAACGGCACGGTGAGTCGCGTCGCACTCGCGGTTGATTGCCACATTCGGACCATCCAAAAAAGCATTGACATGGGCGCCGATTTACTGGTGGTTCATCATGGTCTTTTCTGGCAAGATCAAAAACCTTTAACAGGCATTCACTATCAAAAAATAAAAGCCTGCATGACCAACAACCTTGCTATTTATAGTTCACATTTACCATTAGATAAACATCCGCTTGTTGGTAATAACATAGGCCTCTTGCGCGCCATTGGCTTGGACCATCTTCCACGCACGCCATGTGGTATGGAAAAAGGCCAATTTGTTGGATTTAAACTTAAACTCAATCAACCCAGAGATTATCTATTAGAACAACTCCAAAATCACGTCTCTTTGCGCACACAACTCATTCCAGCAGGGCCCGCCAATATCGGCACTTTGGGTGTAGTAAGTGGTGGCGCAGGCCAAGCATTGGCACAACTCAAAGCCGAAGGATGTGATACTTTTATTACAGGAGAAGGTCCGCACTGGACCTATGGTTTGGCCTATGAACTTGCTATGAATGTGTTTTATGCCGGCCATTACGACACCGAAGTTTTTGGCGTAAAAGCGCTTGGCCAGTGGATTAAAGAACAATTTCTAGTCGATACATTTTTTATTGACGACCCTTCTTTCCTATAAAAACATTCGCAACCACACGTCTTTTCGCTTACACTCTAAAGGCAGGCAAAGGAGTGACATGTGTTTCGTTTTTCATCTTTTTTATATCATTTATCTGCGTGTGTATTGTTTAGTACACTATCATTAAGCCCATTAAGTGCAGGCCATAAAATGTCAGAAAAATTTAAAGTAGAAAAAACATTACTTCTTCATGATAACGGCAAAGGTGCACCACAAGACGAAGCTCATTTTTTTTACACCAAAGAACATACGATTCATTTTTTGGTTAAATTTAAAGATCTTAATTTTGGTAAATCGCGTGTTAAATGGGTGTTTACAGGTGTATCGACTTATGCAGGCCGAGATATTCACGTGGCTGAAGTTGAATCAGAAAGTTTAATCGCAAACGAAACCACCGCAGAACTCAAACTTAAAAAAGATTGGCCGTTTGGTGAATACCGGGCACGCATCTATGTCAACGATGAGCTTGTGCATCAATTTGAATACGAAATAATTGAACCGCGTGCACAGTTAAAAGTACACCAAGATGTGTCCTTATCCATAGAAACCAACAATAAAGAAACTACAGATTTAGTGCGCGCATTTAGACCTTTTCATCGCAAACAAAATTTTATGATTCAAACTTCTGGTGTAGAACCTGGATCTAAAATTAAATGGGTCTTTTATGCACAAGACACCGCACTTGGAAAAAACCAAAAAATATCAGAGGTCACATACGAACCCAAAGAGGTTTCTTTTATGTTAACTTCTTTTTTAGAACTGCCACGTGATTGGCCAGTTGGTCTATATCGCGTAGAAGTTTACTACAACGAAGAATTACTTAAAAAGTTCGAATACAAAGTAGAATAAACAACAGTAATACCATAACGACAAAATCATCTTTTTCTTTCAGTTTTTTTGGGTCAGATCATAGCGTTTACCAGCTGATTATTTAACCAATACTTTATGCTGAACAGATGGGAGTTCTACTCGACCTAATAGGAGACAAAATATTTTTGTGTTGTTAACATTCACAAAAAAATCAAATCAATTCAATATTAAATAAAATTTTAACATCAAAAAAATCACGCATTAACAGTCGCTTCACACTCAAATTAGTTGCGATTCAAAGTACTACACCAACGTTGCAAAACACTGCAATTGAAACACCTCATTCAAATAAATCACTTGAAAATAAAATTTGGCTCAATATTTGCATAAAACAGATCCGGTCGTATGCAATTTTTTTACAACAATTAAATACAAGGAAAATATTATATGATCATTGGAAACACTGTTTTTTGTGATTATCGCTGGATGTATTTTATGGAAGCAACTAAACGAGAAGTATCGATGGCCCACACTTTTAGAACATTGAATTACAGACGTGATGAAGGGCGTGGTTCTCGCGACACCTATGAAAGAGTACCAAGTGGGCGTGTCAACATGGATATCGAGACTGAAATTGATAATGACAAAAAACCTTACTATCAAGCTTCGAATGATATTTTGAGCCAATATAAAGATAAAGTTATTGGGTCGGGTCAATGCGTTGATTTAGTGAAAAAAGCGACTGGTGCACCCGCAACATCACTCTGGAAGGAAGGGGAAAATGTGAAGAACAATTGGATGACAATTCCTACAGGAACGGCAATTGCCACTTTTGTTAATGGTAAATATCCTAACGGCAAGACTGGCAACCATGCCGCAATTTTTTTGCGCGGTGATACTGGTGGTATTTGGGTTCTTGATCAATGGAAAGGTCATGTAAGCAGCGAACGCTATATTAAATTTGAGAGTGGCAGTTCCAGTGCAAGCAATGACGCAAGTAAATATTCGGTGATTCGTTAAGGGCCAACCCATGTCTTTTAAATTAATAAAAAATCTAACCGTGTTTTTATTTTTGGCAACAACCTCTTATCTGCCTATCGGATATGCTGAAGCAAGTTTTTTAAATCATGTTCAACATGTTAGCCAAGAACAACAAGCAAAAAATACCGTTCATGATTTTTTTATATGGTATACAACATATTATCAGACATTAAGCCAATATAGGCTGATTATAACCCAAATAGATGGGCACTACACTGTTAATTGGCCAGAATTGAACAAATTCCTAAACGCCTGGGTTCAAAATCCTTATGTATCCAAGCATTTTCATGAAAATATACGTGCCTATTTTGAACGCATCGATCGCAATTTGAAAATATCTACAGAAAAAGAAGGGCCTGTATTAGACTTGGATTACGACCTTTTTTTCTGTAGCCAGGAATACGATGTCAATCATACATTCGTCTCTCACTTAACTTATAAAATAATCAAAAAAAACCAAAGAAAACTTAAAATTCAAGTCACTACACCTTACGGTTCTAGCATCCCTATTGAATTAGAAACCGACCAATATTCATTAAAGATTTCCAAAATTTGTCGCATTGGTTTTTAAGGTCTGATTAAAGCTTGAATAAACAATACATCGATAGAAGCTGAAGGTTTCTCTTACTTAAATCAACGCACAATGTATCCCAAAAAAACCCGAAGCATACACGCCAACCTATGAGAATTTTCACATAGGAATTAATGATCTACACAATTGTATATCAGCTTTGAGCTAAATTTTTTCTAATTGTAAAAGAAATTGTTTTTTATCTAAATCCCCCTCCATACCATCTAAGTTGACCATTTTTTTCGAAAACAGAGCCTTTAAGATCTAAAGGAAAAGAAAAAAACTTTCTTTTTTTTTCAAAATATTCAAAAAGTTCACACTCTATTTGGTCAAGAAAACAAGTATTTTTAAATACGGCTTCTCTTTTGTAGCGTTTTTGAATGCGTGTAATAATTTTTTCTTATTACTTGTATAGATTTATTGATGTGATTAGATAATTCGTTTTCTGATATTTTTTTATCAAGATGAGAAGCTAAAAAAGAAATACAATCATGCAACCACGAAGGGCCGTGATTTAAAAACATACTTGGCTGACATTGCTTGCATGGTCTAAAACCTGAACTTATAGCTTCTTTTTCATGATTAAAAAAAACAACCTGCTGAATAGAGGGAAGTTTTGCCCGGCATGATGGAAGACAAAATATTTTTGTGCTGTTAACACCCACCAAAAAAACACCATCAAAACAAGGATCTCTTGTCAAAAAAGCCCGCATAAACTGCTTGTTTAGGTAAGCGCATTGTTCTTTAATTACTTTGTTTTTTGTCATGCGAAAGTATGACCTTAACATTTTGCAACATTTCTACCGTTTTTTTAATGTAATTTTTTATTTACCTTTGTGACCGTTCATGATTTTTTATATGGATATACCCTTCACCCTGAATTTAAAATCGAGTTTATGATAAGCTGCAACGTCTGGTTGCAATGTTTTTAAGTGCATGGCAGACATCACAAATCCAAAGAACAGGAGTGAGTCTGATGTGGAAAGCAGTGTTGTTTATCTTGTTTGTTTCATGCGCTTCATTGTGGTTTGGTAAAGCCGCAATAGAAACACAGTTATTTACACCGCAAATAAGAGACCATGCTTTGTTTTTTGAAATCAAACCAGGCACAGGTATTAAAGCTGTACTTAAGCAATTAGAACAACAGCAATTGCTCAAAAATTCGGCTTTATTTTTTTGGTATCAGCAAATTCAAGGCAAACAACAAAAAACGATTAAAGTGGGAGAATACCTAATTGATCCACAAGATACACCACAAATGATTTTAGATAAGTTTTATAAAGGCCAGATATTTTTGCATAAATTAGGATTTAGAGAAGGACTCACCTATCACGAAATTGCACAAGAATTAGCAAATTCTGGATTAATAAGCGAAAAACAGGTGATTGCCTTATGCGAAAATCGTGAATTTTTAAACAAGCATGGCATAGCACAAGACAACTGCGAAGGTTATTTGCATCCAGAAACTTATTTTTTCCCACGTCAAAAAAACCCAGAAGACATTGTAGGTGCCATCATAGACATGCACTTTAAAGTTTATAAACAAATCATTGCGCCCATCATTAAAGAGCATCCAGTTCAAATAGGCGATAAAGTTTTATCCGATCACGACATTATTACTTTGGCCTCTATTGTAGAAAAAGAAACAGGCGCAAAAGAAGAACGACCTAAAATTGCGGGTCTGTTTTTAAATCGGTTGCGAATAGATATGCGACTAGAAACAGATCCCACGGTCATTTACGCGGTATTCAAACATCGTGGGACTTTTAATGGTAATTTAACAAAGGCCGATTTAGCATTAGACGTGCCTTACAATACTTACCAAAGAAAAGGACTGCCTCCGGGCCCAATTTGCAATCCAGGTCTTGCAGCATTACAGGCAGTCGTGCAACCAGAACCCACTAATGCCTTGTTTTTTGTATCTAAAAACAACGGAACCCATGAGTTTTGTCGCGATTATGTGTGCCATCAAAACGCAGTTAAACACTGGCAAATTGACTATTTTAAACAAGCCGGTCAAACACACTAAACACCTGTTATGCACTTATTTTGATGTGCTTATCCACAAGTTATCCACAGGCTGTGGATAACTTGTGGATAAGGGTGTTTAAAAGATGAGTTTTATATGACAGAACAAGCATGTCAAACACGAGATTTAAAATATTATTTTGATTCATTTTCAACTCATTATGGGCTTTCTTTAGGGGTTCAAGAAAAATGTTTAGAAGTCTTGGCAATGGGTGCAGGCAATCCTTCTAGTGTGCACCAAGAAGGACGATTTGCAAAAAAAATACTGCGCAAGCAAAGAGATACACTCGCCGCGCTCTTTAATACCGATGAAGACGCTATTATTTTTACTTCTGGTGTAACCGAATCTGTTAATTTAGCCATTGTGGGCTATTTAGGCATGCTTAATAAGAAAAATAAAACACACCTTTACACAACCCCTTTTGAACACGCAGCGCATCAAAACACACTAAAATCAATTGCCAATTCTAATCCTTACTTGCTTGCCACTTTGCCATTTTATCAAAACGCCACGCTAGACCAAGCACAGGCGCATGCTTTGCTTATTAAAAATCCAGCGGCCGCAATTATTATTCAAGCCGTAAATCAGGATTTAGGATTTAGGTTACCAATGCAGGAACTATGTGAACTCGCAAAAACCTATGAAACTCCTATTCTGCTAGATGCCGCACAAGCGCAGAGTTGGGTATTTGATTTATGGCAAAACGAAAGCATTAAAACAATGGCTGTAAGTAGCCATAAAATAGGTGGCCCTACAGGCGTTGGATTATTACTCAAAAGACCTTATACCAAACTCCAACCCATGATTCGCGGCGGCGTGCAAGAACAAGAATTACGTGCAGGGACAGAAGCTTTGGCTCTTATTGCCGGCATGACCCAAGCGTTTGTAGAGCAGGCACAAACCCGTCTTGAACACACAAATGTATTAAATTCATTAACTAACTATTTTAACACACAAATAAAGCATGCATGCCCTGACATTATTTTGTTTACGCCTCGTTTTGAACTGTGTCAGCCGGGCGTGAGTGCACTAGCGTTGCCAGGAAAAACAGGACAGGCCGTTGTACAAGCACTCGCCAATTTGGGATTTTCTGTATCATCTGGTGCGGCTTGCGCGGCCATGTCGCAAAAAAACAACATTGGCATGGCCGTGCTTGGCATATCTAAAGAAAGAGCGATTGAAATGGTACGTGTATCTTTTGATATACGGCAACACACACAGGACATAGATGCCTTGATTCGCGCATTTGCACAAATCAACCAATCTATTGCCTCATGAATATAAAAAACACTACATAGGTATTGACCATGAATGAACTAGATATTTTAAGACAAGTTCCTTTATTTAGTAAAATGGACGAACAAGAGCTCAAACAAATTCATAGCATGATGCGTGGGCTTACGTTTAAACAAGGCGAAGTCATTGTGCGCGAAGGCGAAATAGGTGGTGATTTTTTTGTGATTATCAATGGCCATGCAGAAACATTGATAACCGATGCCAGTGGCACAGAAATGATGATAGAATTGGTAGGACCAGGTGATTTTTTTGGTGAATTGTCGATGCTTACGGGAGAACCTCGTTCGGCCAGAATAAGAGCCAGTAACACATTACAGGTCTTAGCACTTCATCAAAATGAGTTTTTTGAATTTCTTACACATAACCCACAAACCTGTATCGATGTATTAATTGTGATAGGTAAAAGACTTCATAAAACCACCATCCTTTTAAGAAAAAGTGTCAGTCGCAATGTGAATGTGATGGACAGCGAAAGTTTAACCCTGGGGCAACGCATTGCAGATGGTGTTGCAGCAACCATGGGTAGTTGGCGTTTTATCATTACACAAAGCATTGTGCTTTTGTTCTGGATAGGGCTTAACATCACCGGCTGGATAAAACACTGGGATCCTTATCCTTTTATCTTGCTTAATTTGGCACTTTCTTTTCAGGCCGCCTATGCCGCACCTATTATTATGATGAGCCAAAATAGACAGGCAGATAAAGACCGCTTAGCCGCAGAAATAGACCACAAAGTAAATACCAAAGCAGAATTGGAAATTGGGTTACTACTCAACCGATTAGATGACTTAGAACGCAATGTGCAACATAACCACCGAGAACAGCACACGCTACTGCAAATGCTGCAAAACCAGCCCGCATCTACACATCCCAATACGCCTACACCAGAAACAGACGCAGCAAAAAAATAGAGCGCTAATAGACCTCTTTCGAAACTGTCACGAGCGGCCAAAATGCAAGGAACCGAGGCTCCAAAAAACCGAAGCATACACGCCAGTCTAATCATTGTACACAAAATAGAGATAGCAACTTAAATTAAGAAGCATGAGAATTGATATCAAAGAAGAGTTTAAAGGTATTTCGTTAGCAGATAGGCGTTTAAATAAGCGTGTCAGCCAA
>Ga0154020_10002198_pt1 | contig 23716 bp, 15 predicted proteins | sample Klosneuvirus_201_FD_109709 | JGI IMG/M metagenome (GOLD analysis project Ga0154020, IMG submission 109709) | Active sludge microbial communities from wastewater, Klosterneuburg, Austria - Klosneuvirus_20160825_MG | ecosystem: Engineered > WWTP > Aerobic digester > Activated sludge | place...
CGGCGGATGGGATTTTGACTTTGATCGGCGATAGCGATGGGTTTCGTCTCTTGGTTGAGAGTGGTCTATTTGAAGAGTTTCTGCGAACGGAGCAAGGCGAGACACAGGGGACAAAGTGATAGGTAGAGTCCGCTGAGACGGAATCGTTCCTCTCGGTGACGATACGCACCGGAGCCAAATTTCCACAACCCGGCGTGGGAGTGACTACTCACTCCCAACAACGACTCGCTTCGGCTTTGCTGACGCCCAGCGGTGAGAAGTGTGGGCTTTGATGGAACCAATCGCGTTGCTCGCCGAAGTCAATCCGCGTTATGGAGCGGCTTGTATGCCAACCATCGGCACTCCAGTGGTAGTCTTCGTCGAGCGAGTCAACGTCTCCCATTTCGACGGTGGTCCACGGCGTATTGATCGACATCGGTGTCCCGATCATCAACAGGCACGGAGAACCCCCATCAGACAGTGACCATGCCAGCCTGAGAATTGGGCTTGTCACGACGCAGGCCGATGTGAGCCATCGCGTCGATAGAGGTAGCTCATCTGCGGCGGACGGCCGCAGGACGTAGAGGCTGTGAACAGAAAAAGGTCTCTCCCGACGAGAACATCGCGAGAACCTCCCTGCTACCGATACAGCAACGTGCGAAAGGGGTAAGCGCACCAAGACATTTTAAGCGCAACGCAGAACAAGCGTCGGCACGCCGACAAACCGTAGACCTCAATGAGCACCCCGACAGTCACCCGTGCCGCACTTGTGGCTCAAGCTCGGGTGGCGCCGATCGGGGAACTTTGTCTCGATTCGGCGGCGAAGTGAATTGTCTGTATCAAACAATCGCCCCCGTAGAAAAATTGCCGAAACTTCCCTGGCCTTGCACATCAGCGCGAGCGGGAGCCGTAGCTTCAAACGGCGCTGAACAGGAAATCGCCGTTTCGGAGGGGGAGGATCGAGCGGCATACCGAGCCAAGGGGGGAACCGCTGATCAGTGCGAATCAGGCGCCTCATACGTCTTGTCCATCGGCTGTTCTGAATCTTCCCGTTCGCGCAGTCCAATCACACCATCGAGGTCGACGCCATCAAGATCCTCCCAAGCGTACTGGGCCCCCGTAAGATTGGCGAGACGAAGGTTCGCTCCAACGAGTTTTGCTCCAACGAGGTTTGCTCCAACGAGGTTTGCCCGTGCGAGGTTTGCCCGTGCGAGGTTTGCCCAAGCGAGGTTTGCCTGCTGAAGGTCGGACTGCTCAAGGTTGGCCTCGAGCAAGTCGGCACATTGGAGTACGGCTTGGCTCAGACTAGCGTTCCAAAGATCGGCGTATTCGAGATGGGCCCCCGACAGGTTGGCGTGTCGAAGGTCGGCCCGACTGAGGTGGGCATGTTGGAGGTGGGCATGTTGGAGGTGCGATTGTTGCAGTTGCGCCCCACCGAGGTTTGCCCGTTGGAGGTGGGCTCCGCAGAGGTTGGCCAACTGGAGGTCCACCCCTCCAAGATCGGCGGTAGGATGCCGTAATCCCGGTGCGTGGATGACTGGGATCCTGCGTGTCATCCAACACCACGAAAGCAGGCTGCGCAGAGTGTAGCGATCTTTTGCGTCCAGCCCAGGCCGCCCGAGTCGCTCGGCCAGGCGACTACCAATGGAAAGGACGGCTTCACGAAACACGGCGCGACGATCGTGGAACAGGCTGCGCTCATACCTCTGCACTGCGTCGTCGTCCAAGTCAGCCAAATCGGGGAAGTCCTGCGAGCTGTCTTGGAACTGCTGCTCCAGCCACTCCATGAGTTCCTCCAAAACGCGGGTCGGCTGCTTTGTGTCGGGCTGGACTTCCTCGCGCAGCAGAATGTCGCACAGAAACACCACACTGCGATCTTCCAGTTCCAGAAGCCGTCCCTCCAGGATGGGCGACCATAGGCTAGGTTGATCTTGCGGAGAGGCGCGAAACAGTCGGCGAAGCTGCCCGGCCCAGTAGCGGCCCACAAGAAACTCGCGGAACGACTTGTGACCAAACAGAATCGCAGGATCTTCGCTTAGCAGGTCGGCCTGAAGCGCGAGCATCAGACCGCTCGCAATGGTCTGGTAGGCCGTTTCGCTCGCCTCTCTGAGTCTGAGCTCATCGCGGAGGATGTTCACCACATGGTGCTTGTGCAGGCTTTCGTTGCGCTGCTCCAAACAGTAGTGCTTCCACGCGATGCGGCCCATCAGCCAGAGCATGGCCGCAGGCTCCTTCGCCTCCGTTGGAAGGAATCGACGATCGATCAGGCGCTGGACCAGTGGCTGGCTGGCTTCGCTTATGTTCTTGTGCTGGGCGCCCTGGTCGCGCTCGTGCTTGCCGCGTGCTAGCTGCTGGAAAAATTGCTCGTAAAGGGATGCTTGGTTGGCCGTCTGGTCCGGTAGCGCATCCCAGGTCTCGGCAATCATGAACAGCAGGATGGGAGTCTGGGCCAAGTCCGTAAGCTTGCGGCTTTGCACATTGGGCCAGAGGATCGGCGCTTTGCTTTGTGGTGCGCGGACCTGCTGATTCCAGCGCGTGAGCCAGTCGGCAGCCTGACAATCTTTGCCTTCGATCGTAAAAGGATGGAGAGCGACCATGGGAATCTTCCGCGATTGCAGCTCGGGCCTGCGCAACGGTTCGAGCGTCTGGGGACGCGAAAGGACCAGGAACCGGACCTTGCCAGACCGCTTCTGATCCAGGTGGATGAACAAGTCGAGGATCTGCGTGTCCGTCAGGACCACCTCGTCCAGCCCATCCAAAATGTAGAGCACACTCTGTGATGAGGGAGGCGGGGCCAATGCGGCATCATCCAGGGGCAGATCGAAGCCAAGCTGTCGTCCGTGAAGCTGGAGCGCCCGCTGGACCACCTGCGGCAGATTCTGGACGTTCTGCGCATCGAGCGCATCGGCACAGCGCACGAAGATGGGAAGCGTCACCTCGGTGCTTGTCTCGGGCGAGGCCAACCACTCTTGGGCCAAGGCAGCAGCGAGTTTTCGCGCGGTGAGCGACTTGCCAAGCCCCATCGAAGCCGAAACCGCCACGATGGGATGGTCGGCCAGCAGCTTTCGTAGCAGCGATAGCACGGGCGTCAGGGGTTGGGATTGCTGTTTCTGTAGCTGAGCCATGGGCTCGACGTACAATGCTCCAAGCGGCAAATCCGGACGCCCTTCGTCGGGCTGCATCACATTGCCAAAGACTTGCCGTCTGTCCCAACCTGCGAGGTCGCTTTGCAAAACCATTCGTAGGAGCTTGGGTCGCTCAGCCTCCAAGCCAGCCAGATGGCGCCGCACCGCCTGACCGGTCGGGCTCGCCAGTGCGACGCTATAGGCCAAGCGAAAGTTCTGCTCGAACAGCAGCTTGTGTTGCGGGTCGAACAGGGGCGGGTCAAAGCTCTTGTCGATGAGCGTCTGCCACAGCGCTTGGTAGTACGGCGAGCGCAGCGGGTCTTCAGTCGACTGCCGGGTCATCCAGTCGAGCGCAGCCGGTCCGTCGCTCGGCTTCTGAGCGAAGACCTGCTGCCAGCGCCAGGTCAGCACTGCACCGAACCGATCCAGTACGTCCGCTTTTGGCGGAGGCCGCTCGCCAGGTAGGCTGAACTGCGTCCGCACCCAGGCTTCGCCAAACGATTCGAGGATGATCAGCAAGTGCTGGACGGCTTGCGACGGCACCTTGTCGGATTCGACCTGATGGATGCCAGCCAGGACCTTGCGCGCGGCATCTTCCCCATCCCCAAGGGTCAACCGCCGGTTGCTTCGGTCTTTTCGCCAAGTAGAAAGGCGTTCATAGCCTGCCCCAGCAGCCAGCAGGACGGACAGCGGATCTCCACCGGCAATCTGCAAGAGCTTAAAGACATCGTTTTCAGCGCCGGACAAGAGGGTTCTCATCACTTCCATGCCGGGATTATGGATCGTTTTGTCTCCGATTGGCGACAGTCCACGACGCAGCGAGCATGCGGTCACAAGCGGTACGACGACGTTGCTGCCGCTGCTGCTCGCTGCCAGGCGAAGACCAAACCTCAAGACGACCTACCGTCATGCTGGCCGCGCCATTCCCAAGTCGCCCTGTGCGAACCGTTGGCGTGCGGTGTGGCTACAGAAGCAGCGCGTGCAGCGCAAGCTAAAGCCTGCGATGTGGCGACCAAGCTCGGCATCAGCGAAAAAGATGTGGAGATGATCGAAGCGCGCAAATGGCCGCTCCAAGATGAGTGATCCCCCGCGCTGAGGGAATTGTTCGCGCCACCGCGCGGGGTGAAGGCCAAGAAACCGGCACCGATGCCAAGGAATGCGACCGCCAAGACAACCGCGAAGACAGCTAAGGCTGTCGCAAAGACCGGCAAGCAGACTGCTCCGACGCCAGCCAAAGCGACGCTCAAACCAACGAATACAAAGACCCAAGCGTTCACGAAACGACGCGACAAAAAGCCGAACTCACCGACTGCGCGCAGCCGTGAAGACGCTGACGTCGGGGTAGCAACACAAATCCCAGCAGATCGCCCCTCCAGCGCGCCTGCCGCCTATCACATCTGAAGAAATATACAAGCACGACCATCGGTGCGGTGTCCGCGTCGGTACGCCCCTTCATCCTAGCTTGCCATCCGGGCACCTCCACTCCCATCCTCACGCATCTTATTTCGCGACAGGACCTTAGGGTAGCGCTCGAAGTCTAGCGACACCGCTCTCGACCTCCCGAATCAACTGCCCGAGGTAGTTAAACGACAGCACGAAGAGCGGCTTCAGCAGCGAATGATCATTTCGGCCAATCGTTCCGTGAGCCAACTTGTTACGTGCGGTCACGATTTCCACATAGCTTGCGGTCTCCTGGGACAAGATTCCGCGGGACACTAACAAGCCGCATTTCTTCGTCAGCCCCACTCCTGGATTCGGGAGGCTCGCTTGCGTGATCGCAGCATCGACTGCTCTCTCCAATAGCGGGACGAGAGTGCGCACAGCGGCGACGTACGCGCCTTGTTGAGCCAGCGCGACCGACTGCCTCACGGTGTCCTTGTCGTCCGACTCAAGAAGAGACGAGTCATTGATGGTCGCCTGCGCTTCACGTTCGGCAGACTTAGGAAATGACGGCCGGACGCCTTCAACTTCGGACTCAACCATGACAAGAATCAGTTCCTGAAGACGGTCCTTGGACTCCAGAACGGTGTCGACCACTCGCTCTCCGAGCGGAGTCAACGTAGTGCTGCCTGTACCCGAACGTCCATCGCGCACGTCCAAAACCAAGTCGAACATACGGAGGGAATAGGGCAGTTGCCCGCGCCATTCTCTGCGTGACGATTGGAAATTCCGCAGGAGTTCCAGACTGACGAATCTATTCTGGGGGCGGCGCGAGAGGGCGACTTCCGAAGCGAGAATCGTAACGATCGCTTCAAACGACGGGAGTTCCAGAACGTATCGTCCGAGCGCAGTAAGCTGCCACTGATGCTCTTGTGGTTTTCGCGAACACAAGTAGTGCTCCTCGGCGAAGTCAATCAGGAAGATGTCGTCGGGTCGATACCAAGGAGCGAAGCAGTTTGCGAGTTCGACGATGAGCGCGTTGCGTACGTTGGATCTGCAGCCGACATCGCCCGTTGCGAAGTTGCTGCGAGCCGCGAAACCGTTGTCGACGTATGTGGCAATCGCCTCCGAGATGAGTTCAAAATGTTCAGCAGCAGGAATCGAGAATTCCTGCTGCTTCACCATGCAGTAGCGGATGCGGGAATTGAAAATGTCACGACTCATAAGATCGGCGACGAACGACCTGCTGGCATCGCGATGGTCCGCCTGCGCCGCCGCCCCGGATCGGTCCGTGAGACACGCGTACGCGTGCGCTCGGCATTTCGCGACAAGATCGTGATCTAGCACGACGAAAAGGGCTCGGTTGCCACCACCCTCGGAGACTTCGCTCAGCATCTCATGAAGCTTCTGTACGTACCGAAGAGCCTGCATTCTGCCTTCCTGGTCTAGGGTGGCTGGTGTTAAACGACCGCGTTCACGAGCAAGCCAGCCCGGCGAGCGAATCGGCGAAACGACCGCAGCGACGACAGAAGCGTACCTGTAGGTCTAACCCGCCGCTCGATCCGAGCGAGGCCTATTCCGGAGACCCATCATGATTCTCGACATCGTCATGAAGATGGTGCGCGGAGGCCATTTTACCTCGCGCGACGGAACGCCCTTCGACAAGACCATCCTCACTGATTTCATCGTCAAATCGCGTAACGGTTTTGCCGGCAAGCCGACGCTGCCCCATTGTCATTCCCACTCGGCAGTACTGAATTTTAGCATCTTGGCATTTTCCGAAACGGTGCGTTTGGTCTGGTCTTGAGCGCCCTTGGCGAATGTGGCGTCGATCTCGAGGTGGACGGTGACTTCGGCGTTGGGGTCTAAGGCAAGTGCCGCAATGATCTCTTCGGCAATCCGCACCAGATGCATTTTTGCCGCCGCGGGCGGAACTGCGATGGAGCCGTGGAACGATTTCGCCTTGGATGGTGACGTCAGACCGGAAGCAAGAGGTCCCGGTCCGGTTGGGCTAGGTGGAATGGGTCCCGGTGGCGTCGGGCCGGGCGCAGAGGGACCCGGAGTCGGTATCACCACTTTGGGAACTGGCTGATTCGCGGCTCTGTAGGCTTTCGCCGCCTCGGGTTCGATGAGCAGGAGCATGTCGTCGAATTGGACGTTTGCGTCGCCGAGCTTGAATCCGTCGAACTTTCCTTCCTGTTCACCGTAGGCGGTGCCAAAGAAGTCGGAGGTTCCTGCCCCTTTGACGATCGCTTGCTCCATCACGCCGCGATTTTTGAGGCGTGGCAAATAGATGTATTTGTGGGTGTCGTCCCAGAAGCTCGCGGCCTTCATCGCGGGCTTGTCAGGCTTCCAATAAAGTTCCTTGAGCTTTGCTCGCAGATGAATGGGCGACCAGATGATAATGACCCATTCTTGGTCGAGACAAACGCGCTCAATCTCAGGCCCCAGAGCGGCTCCGCTGGTGTTGAGCGGGGAAACTTCGACGCGGGGCTTGCCGGTGGGATGGTCCTGCGACGGGCAAAGCAGCCATTTGAAGCACTCACGGGCCACGCGGGACAATACATCCTCGGCTGCCGTAAGCTCTGTCTTCGCTTGCGCGGCCTGGAGGTTGTCCAGCACCAGGCGCATGGCTGCGACATCATCGACAATGGACTTCCACGCCAAGGCCACGCGGATGCAATCGCGTAGTCGCGTCAGGACTCCGTGATCGGGTGCCAGGAAGAGCAACCGGTTGCCGCGATACCTCGGTTTGGTGCCGTGGTTCCGCACATAGTCCAGCGCGCTATCGAAGGCTATTCGCGGATCCTCGCGGAGATAGCATTGCTCCGGCGGCAGCACGACCAAACGTAACGCCGTATCATCGGGCACATCGCCGTGCGGTGTGAAGATATGGGTTCCGTCAAAGAACGTCGCACCAGCGGCGAGCTTCTTGACGACTTCGGCCATTCGCCCGCGAACTTCATTGGTGTCGTCGTAGCGATTTTTTCGTTCCTCCATTTCGCGGCGCAGGTTGGCGCGCGTATCGAACCAATAGCGAGTTGCGTCCTGGGCCTTGTCCCCGGAGGAACTCAGGTAGTGGAGGTGGTCGGCCATGCGATTGAGCGCATCGGAGTAAAGGGATGACGTCTGGCCGGGCTGAAGACAGCCGAGCAGCACGCGCGCGCGGTCAATTCCGCGGGTTCTTGGCTTGGCATTCACCGAAGAAGGTGCGCTGCTCAGAAATACTGTCCGTGCCACCCGGCGCGCGGCCTGCACGGTACCGAAGCGGGGCTCTTTCCTCTCCAGCCGGGTCGTCTCTGCCGATTCGCCGTCAATGTCGCGATCCATGACAGGGTCCCAGCCAGGGCCAAGATAATTAATCAACTCGTTGCGGGCGCTGCTGTCGTACAAGGGCAGGCTGCCTGGAAGAATCATCAAATCGGTGTCGTTGTCCTGCCACAAGCGGTGAATCACCTTGGCCATAAGCTTCAATACGCCACGCGTGCGCTGAAAGTTCTGGATAGTGGTCCACTCTTCATAGAGCTGGGTGAACAGCTCGGGATGAATTGGATAGCTTTGAACCATTTGGTCGAAATATCTTGCCTCTTGGGTCTCCTGCGGGACCTTCGCGCCTTCTTCGACATAGGTATCGGCAAAGGCCCGGCAGACTCGATCTCGGGCATTGGCATCGCGAAGTGGCTCAAACAGGCGTCGGCGAACGATCTCAAAGGCCTCCGTGGGCGACACGGTCTTCCACAGGGCCTGCACGCGGTTAAAAATCGCTTCGAGCGCCGACAATACCGCGAGGCCGCGTGGACCGCCGGCCTGACTGTTTGAATCCGGCAGCGAGGCCAGCACCACCGCGCTTGGCACCAGCTTCACCGCCTCGGTCAGCGATTGGATGAAACTGAGGTTGCTGTCGTAGGTGCCACCGCTGAGCGGCTGGCTCTCGACAAACTGGCGGATGTAAACGACCAGCTCGTCTAGCAGCACCACGCACGGGGCATAGCGAGCGAGCAGCGCGCACAGCACGTCCTTGCCGGGCGAGGTTCCGTTGGCGTCGCACTCTTGCACCAGCGCAAAGCCTTCGGTTTGACCAAGCTGCCAAGCCAGCTCACCCCAGAGCGTCCGAATCGTCTGCTGGCCATGCTTCCACGGTTGGCCCGGCGCGTGGGCCGTCCCATCGAGGACCGCGATATGCGCCTGTGGCACGTCCAGCAATCCTGCGTGATCGAGCAGGGCCGGGATACCGACGAGGTGGCCCAGCGGACATTTGCGCGAGGCGAGATGATAGACAGCCAGCAGCGTGTGCGTCTTGCCACCGCCGAACGCGGTTTGAAGTTGGATGACCGGCTCGCCGCCCTTGCCATTGAGCCGCTGCGAGACCTGGGTGAGCAGGCGCCCCATGCCTTCGGTGATGAAGGTCCGCTCGTAAAACGCCTTGGCATCGCCATATTCCGCGGTTGCTTTGCCGTTGTGAACGGCGGTGAGGTCGGCGGCAAACTCGGCTTGTTGGAACGTACCGTTCAGCACGTCCCGATGGGGAACGATGATTTCACGCCAGGGTTTCAGGCTCATGGTCCTTGGTTCCTTCAGTCTTCAAACAGCTTGCCCTGTCGGGGCGCAGGTTTCAGTGCAGCCGAAGCGGCGGATTCGATGCCCGTCCAGCTAGTGATGAGTTCGTTGTAGCCGCGAGCATCTTCGGCTTTTCCGAGTCGTTCGCACAGGGTGTAAAGCCGGTAGGCGAGCTGGCGCACGGCTTCCGCTTTGCCGCCCAGCGCGGACAAGATCGCGCCGGATGCCGATTCGCCTCCTTGTTTCAAAGCGCGGATGAGCTGGTGCAGGGCTTCCCAGATCGGCGTGCGCTTGTCGGTGCGCGGGTCCCAATCGGTGGGATACTCGGCCCACTTGAGCAGGCGCACTTTGCCGCTGCCGCTTTGCAGCACGCCGGCTTCCTTCATGGCGTCCACGCTGGTGGATTTGGAGCGGGCCAGTACGTCGGCTTCGCCAAAGACGCTTTCCGTCCAGCCGTGTTGCTCGAACCAGTGCAGGCAAAACTGGGTGTCGGCGTCGAAATCGTCCTCGGCGAGGAAGCGGTTGATGAGCTGGAGGGCGGTGCGCACGCTCATGGGCGAGCCGTCGGCCTCCAACACGGTGGCGTATTTGGAAAAGACCGCCATGCCCGGCCCGATGATGGCCTGCGAAAGATCCACCGGGGCCACGGGCGAACGCTCGTCGCCGGAACCTTTGGTCATCTCGTCGAGCGCCTCGGGCAGCACGCCGTTCAACTCGCGGATGAACTCGCGGCGGGAAATGGAGGGCGCATCGGCGGGGCGTTTGCGGCAGACTAGGACGATGCTGGAGGCTAAGGAGTTGGTGCCAAGACCGACGGACCGTGATTGACGTTCAGTTCGCATCGGCCAAGTGCCGGTAATCTGAAATCCCGCGCTGATGACTGCTTCAAGGAAGGTAGCCCAGCCTGTGGATGAAACGTCACCCTTTTCCAAAGTCTCGGACTGCTTGAATGCATAGTAAATTGTCACCGGTGCTTCTGGATGAGCATCGCGAGCCAAGGCGCTCATTGCCCGAGTCATTCCCTGCAAGAAGAAAGCTTCCGCCTGTTCAGCACTCCCGTGCCGATAAGGTGCCGCTACTAATTCTTCAGCTTTGGGGACAACTATAGTTCCGAATGTGGCGGGGTATATGGCACGCAGGCTCTTTCTCAACCAAACGTAAAAGAAGTCAGCAAGATCCGCATAAGCGATGTTATTATAATATGGTGGATCAGTCGAAATAAATGGTTTGGCCTGGCTAATTCTCGTGTCTGCCGCAATGGCTGCGGCATTGGCTTGAAATACAATTCCAGGTGATCTTGAACTGATCGCGGCCAAGCTCTCGGCAACAATAGTGACCGATTTCATAAACGAGCCACCAATGTCGCCCAAAATATTCTGCTCAGGAAAATCCCAAACCATTGGAATAGCCTGCCGTGCAAATAGACCTTTAGGGCGGTCCTCTTTTGAATACCACACTGTCAAACTGCTTGAGTATTCGGATGCTTTACTGACCGCGAAGGCGAGATACGTTGCAACTGCGTCTGCATAAGCACGCGCTCCTTCACCCATGCTTTCAAGAGATGTCTCGTTATCTGCCATGCCTGCCGCAGCCGCATCTGTCTTAACTCGCTCGTGCGCTTCACCCACCAAATCACTCAATGTCGTCAATACTGTCAATTGTCGCGGTGTGAAAATGTCTCCCCATTCCTTGAGTCCGTAAGGAACGCAGGTTCCCCCAGTGAGTCTTGCTGGAATATCTCCCGTGGGTTTCCACTTCGGGTCAACCTGTCGAGCGATCCTCTCCATCTCTTCTGTCGCTGGAACATAAACTCGTCCACGAGGGCCCTCGACCACAGCCGCGATGAGACGTTGTCCCATGCGCCCGGCTTTTCCTTCGGCCTTTATGTAATCTCCGCTGATTGGCGTATCCGAAATAAGGCAGCAAAAGTTGGACCCTCGGCCTGGAGCTTTGGTGCCGTTTTCAGCTTCCGTCGGAGGTGTTCCGGTTTTTACTATGAACGAATATCTATCCCCTTTGATGATCGGTTGCGCGTAGGTTTCTTTACCGCTCTTGCTGGATAGGACAAACGTGGAAGCAAGTGGAACATCGACGTGAGAGAATGCGGGATTCGGACTCTTGACCGTGCGCGCCCAAAGCCACGCAATAACTGCCAGCTTCTGACCAACGATCTGTTTGAGGTCAGACCGTTCGGTAGCCATTGAGTCGGTGATTTCAACGGGTGGGTATATGTGGCCGATTTGCTTTAGTGCTTCGGACAGCATCCAAGAACCATAATACCGAACGTCTTCAGCGAGACCAGCCGCACCGTTCCAAGTCTTTTCCAGACCGAGATCCGTTCTAGGTGGTTTTGCTCTCTTTGAACTGAGGCTCACAGGACATCTGCCCGCGAATCGCGGCGGTATTTCAATCGTGGCTTTGTTGATCAAGACGGCGACCGGATTTAGGTCAGAAGCCAAAACCTGCAAGCCGAGTCGTTGGGCCTCTAGCGGAATGGCTCCACTACCCGCAAAGGGGTCGTAGAGCGACGGGAGATTGTCCGGATCGAATAGCCTTTCGGCGTCCGGATGGTCTCTATTCAACTCGCACACCTCTCGCCAAGAGCGTCGGATTTCAGCTCTTGCGCGATCAAGCAGTTCCCCGTTGTTGTTGTTTTTCCATTGGACCAATTCTTCAATAATCCCAAAAAGCCGCTTCCGCTCAGCAGCGGCCTCTTTTTTGTTGCTCCCGTATTTGAAGCCACCGCCCTGTTGGTAACCTGGATCGTTGACAAGCTGCGCGAAGATCACTGCGCGTGCGGCGGCGAGTGGCCGTTGTGCCCACCATTTATGGATAGCGGATGGGTTCCCTTTATAGATGTAGTTTTCTCTTACCGCGGCCACATTGATAGCGTCCAGCGGCAGGGCCACTTCGATGAGCTTGCGGGGGGATTTGATGGGGTAGTCGGTCATGCGGACAATTTCTCAAAAAAGTGTCGAATGGTCGTCCAGTAAGGATCATGCTTCGTTGCTTTGATTTCCTCGACGATAAAATCCTGTCGGTCATTCTCATCAAAGCCCATGAGGGCTTCCAGGATGCCGGTATTGCGGTCCATATATTGTTTTAGAGCTTTGTGCCGATCCCCTTTCAAACGCCCGCAGTCCAGATGGAAGACGCGGATCGTCTCGGCACCGCGGCGGCGATCTGCTTCTGTCATGCCATCGCGATTGCGGACGCGGACTTCCCCTGATGAGTGGAAATAAAGGTAGTCATCGGGGTTGTGCTCATCCGGCTTGATCAGTTCATCAGGATTGTAGGCAGGAGCTTTAGGGCGGTCCTTGTAATGGCCGCAGTGATCATGTGAACCGCAGGCAAGGAACAGATTGCTCCACTCAAACGTCAGTTGAGGAAAGTGCATCGGATTCTTGCGCCGAAAGTGCTCGATGTGGCCACCATGAAAAATCTGGCCTTCGCAGTAGGCGCAACGAAGGCCAAGCAGATACTCAACCTCGTCGTCGGCACCATCATCAATGATCTGGCGGCTTTGGAGTCTCTGGAGAGCGATGCGCAACTGCTTCTTACACGCCCTTCCCTCACTGGTGAAATCATCCCAGTTCTTTTCTGGGTATTTCCAGGCAGCTAGGCAGTCTGGAGCATCTACGGCTGATCTGTCGAAAAAGTGCATAATCAGTCTCGTTTTGCCTGCTTCGTTTTGAATGCCTGAAACCGGATCAAGCGGTCAAAGTCTAGAATGATGGGATGCTGGACGCCGTACAATGCCACAAGCTTGTCTCTGAGTTTTGTGCCTTCAGGTGAGTCGTGTTTGCCATTTTCAATCAGTGCGGTGTAATCATTGCGCCATCCTGCCTCCGGCACTGGAGGAACCTGATTGACTCCCATCACATCATTCATGGCCGTGGAACTCTCAACGCCTTTGGTCTCCTCATCTGGCATGTCAGCACTCCAGAGCCCATCGGCATCCTGGGCGAGGATGCGGATGTTCTCTCGTTTAACCGTGGACAACACCTGCGGGCTGTGGGTGGTGACCATGAATTGAATAAGCGGGAATGCCTCCGTCATCGCTCCAAGGATCAATTGCTGCCATTCCGGGTGAAGGTGCATGTCCACCTCGTCGATCATGATGACACCAGGCGTGAGCTTCGCCGCGTCTGCGCCAAAGTGTGGATTGAGCCTGACGCAACGGTGCGCGATGTCACCGACGAGACCGAAGATGACCCGAATTCCATCGCTGAGTGTGGAAACGGGCAAGCGCCCATGAATCGGATGTTCGGCGACGATGGTTTCGTCGGTGAAATCAAAGGCGAGCGAGTGCCAGCCAACAGGTTTCAAGAGGGCATCCACGGCGTTGACGACGGCTTTCAGCTTCTCGGCAGGTTTGTGGGGAGATGGCTTCTCCGTCATTTTCTCCTGCTGCGCTTCCCTCGAATACCGCTCGAACCATACCTCAAAGATCGCAAAATGGGAACTGGACGACAGGCACTGGTCGTAACCACTGGTGGGCGAGTTGTCCGCTTTGACGTTTTTGCGGCGAGATGCGGTGAGCTTTTGCGCTGCCCAGAGACGACCCGTGCCATAGTAACCAATGGCAGGTAAGACGGGAGGTGTGGTGGTTTTCGTTTCCGCGTAATTCTGCGTTGCAAGCCGAAGAATCCGCCCGGCTTCTCTCATGTCTTCCGCTGCACGGGAGGAGGTATTCTTTGCTGAAGTCTGACCTTTATCGACATTCCAAGGCACTGACTTGCCGCCGACACAACTAAGCCCCGAAAGGCTCACCGGTTTCATCGGAACCATCGCCCCATCCTTTGAACGCGTCGTGCGAACGTCGGCATCCCGAATCGTTTTCGCACTTTGCTCCAGCTCAATCCCCTGAAGAAAGAACTGCCAGCCGAAGCAGGCGGCATCAAGCACGGTGGTCTTACCGCCTCCGTTGAGGGCGACAAGCACAGTAAGCTTCTCGTGTAGTTTGATTTCGATTTTGGAGAAACAGCGGAAGTTCGCCAGTTCGAGCTTATCGAGACGTGTGGGTGATGGATTCATCGCTTAAACTCCTTGAGCGCGTGCGAGCAGCGCTTTGAGGTCGTAGTTGACGGAGGACACGCCCCAGCCGGGTTCTTCCTTGAAGGGATGCGGCACATAATGCGGGCCGTCGATGGAGTTGTCTTCGCCGACAAGCACGATGGCGAGGTGGTATTTGACGCCCTGATTCCAGCTCTCGAAGATTTCGTTTTTGGTTACGGTGACCGTGGTCGCGCCTTGGATGCGGCTTTTGACCTCGATGTGGCGGGGCTCGGGCAACTTGCCATCCACGGCGGGCGCGTAGGAGGTGATATCCCAGCCGCGTTTCTGGGCGGAGACATCCACCACGCGGCAGCCACGGGCTTCTTCGGCACGGCGGACGGCGTTCATGGCGAGGAGCTCGATGCGGGATCGGGCGGCAGGATCGGCGGAAAAGGTGGCGGCATTGGGCGCAGGTTCGCCGCGTAGTTTTCGCAGCAGGCCGATGGGGACGACCAGAGCACCACCAAGCACGACGGGCGTGCAGTTGGTGACGTGGCGCATGGATTGCAGTTCCTTCTTCCGGTTTTCCAAGCGTCCGTTGAGGTCGTTGATGGTGCGCTGGATGTTGTCGAGATTCAGGCGCACGTCTTTCCCAGCTTCTTGATCGTCTTTGAGCCTCAGCCAGCGGTCAGACCAGAAGGCGATTTCCGTGGTCAGCCGCTCGTGGACGGCGGCGAGGGTCTTGTCCACATGGGCGATGCGGCGCGTGGCGACTTCGCTGAAATGTTCAGGGACGAGCGTGGTGGCGGCCAGCGCGAGAGCGCGTTGCTCCTGGTCGGTGCGAATCCAATCGGACCCGAGCAGCTCGGCGAGCAAGGGTCGGTCGGCAGCGGCGAGTGACTCGTAGTCGAGATGTGGAGCCCAACCGGCAAAGCTGGCTTTCCCTTCGGGAGTGACGTGGACGAACTGGAGCCGCTTCGAGAGGATGGAGCTGTCGCCGGACTTGATCTCATGGGTGATGAGGAACAGGAGCGAGGCGTCGGTGCTATCGTCGGTGGGGTCCACGAGGATTGCGCCCTGGCGCATCAGATTGCTGTGCTGCTCCAGCACGAGGTCGCTGACGGCGAGCATGAGCGGATGACCGGGGTGGATCATCTGGGCGAAGGCCATGCCTGGCCGGTCGAGCGGGCGGACGGCTTCCTTGGTGAAGCAGACGCGCTCATAGCGTTTCAGCACGGGGGCGAGTTCGCGGCGGTTGCGCCCGGTGATCTGGCGGTCGCGCTCACGGATCAGTGCGGGGACGTGGGTGATCTCGAAGCGGCCTGATTCACGGGGATACATGGCACCGCTCAGTCCCGCGAAGGCTTTGGCAAAGAACGAGCGGACAAAGAACGGCTGCAAGCGACGGGCCTCGGCGATTTCCATCTGCTCCTTCACCGCAAAGAGCCGCTCAGTGCTCATGGTTTCCTGCGCCAGGGCGTTGCGTTCGAGGAGGTCTTTGATATGGGTCACGTCGAGCGCATTGTCGATGCTCTTGAGCCGTTCCGCGTGGCGCTCGGGCTGGTCGTTGTAGCGGATAGCATCCAGAAGTAGATCCTTGAGGCTTCTTTCCTCAAAGACTTCGCCCAGGATGTCGAAGACCCGGCCTTTGAAGGCTTCGTTGATGGTTTCGAGCTTCGTGAGCAGGCGGTGATACACGGCACCCTCGCGGGTTTCCTTGGCGACGAGGTTCCACAGGTGACAGACCTGACCCTGGCCAATGCGGTGGATACGCCCGAAGCGTTGTTCGAGGCGGTTCGGGTTCCACGGCAGGTCGTAATTGACCATCAGGTTGGCGTTCTGAAGGTTCACGCCTTCCCCAGCGGCATCGGTGGCGAGAAGGATCCGGACTTCGGGATCGGAACGGAACATTTCCTGACGCTTGCGGCGTTCATCGCGATGCACGCTGCCGTGGATGGTAGTGATGGCTTCCCGGTTGCCAAGCGGACCATCCCCAATCTTCAGTTCAAGGTAGTTCAGAGTGTCCTTGTGCTCGGTGAAGATGATCATCTTGCGTAGCCGCCCATCGGCATCGCGCATGTGCGGATCGTTCTGGAGGATTTTCGAGAGTTCCTCCCACTTGCGGTCGAGTCCCGAATCCACCACGCGACGAGCCTGCACGACCAGATCTGCGAGAATTAAGATCTCGGCTTCGAGTTCGGCGATGGTCTCGGCAGCGGTGGCGGTGTCGACGAGCTTCTCCTCCAGATTCTCCTGCTCCTCGGCGCTGAGGTCGTCGTCGTCATCCGGCGGGGTTTCGAGATTTTGGGCGGTGAACTGCTGACCACGGGACAGGACTCGTTCTTCGCGGAGTCGGCTTTCGAGACGTTGTTTCCGGCGCTGGAGCGATTGGAAGATGGCTTCGGGGCTAGAGGCAAGGCGGCGCTGGAGGGCGGTGAGAGCGAAACCCACGGAGCCCTTGCGCGGTCCTTTGATCGAGTCGGCCTTGCCCATCTCGGTCTTCACGTAGGAAGTGACGGCCTCGTAGAGCGCTGCCTCGATAGCGGAGAGTTTGTAATTGGCCGTGTAGGCTTTGCGCTCGGGGAACAGGTGCGTGCCATCGAAGCGAAGCATTTCCTCCTTCACCATGCGGCGCATGAGGTCGCTGGCATCGACCTTGTGAGAGCCGTCGCCGCCGCGAAACTTTCCGTAGAAGCGGTCGGAATCGAGCAGAGAGAGGAAAAGTTGGAAGTCCTCTTCCTTGCCATTGTGGGGTGTGGCCGTCATGAGCAGCAGATGCCGAGTGCGAGCCCCGAGCTTCTCCGCGAAGAGGAATCGCCCGGTCTTTTCGACTTTCGAGCCAAAAAAATGCGCGGAGAGTTTGTGCGCTTCGTCGAAGATCACGAGATCCCAGGTCGTGGCGAGGAGCTTTTCCTGAAGCGCTTCATTGCGTGCCATCTGATCCAGCCGGACGATCAGGTGGTCGAGATCCTCGAAGGGATTGCCGGTCGGCGTGGCTGCTTCCAGGGCCGCCGAGAAGACATTGAACTGAAGACCGAATTTCTCGAACAGCTCGTCGCGCCATTGCTCGACCAGACTGCCGGGGGCGACTACCAGGATGCGGCGAGAGTCTGCGCGCATGATCAGCTCGCGAATATAGAGGCCGGCCATGATGGTCTTGCCAGCCCCAGGATCATCGGCCAACACGAAGCGCAGCGGCTGACGCGGCAACATGGACTCGTAGACAGCGGTAATCTGGTGGGGCAGCGGTTCCACATTCGACGTGTGAATCGCCATCATCGGATCGAACAGAAACGCGAGGTCGATGCGCTTGGCCTCGACCGCGAGCTTGAAGGCCTCGCCATCACCATCGAAGGACCACGGCCTCTCGATCGTGGCAACGGCCAACGCCCCAACGTCTGCGCTGCCGATGAGCCGCTCGCGGATGGTGCCATCGGGCAGCTTGTAGATGACTTGCGCAGCGCCGGTGCCGATAGGGACGGCTGCCATCACGGACACGATGCTCCCAGGCTCCAGCCCAGTGAGCAAAAGTCCGGGTTTTATTTCTTCAAGACTGGTCATGATGGGGGGCTCGCTGGCCAAGGGGGAAGTAGGGGGTAAAAGGACTGCGGGGCACAGACTACACCAGAGCGCCGCCGCCCATGAGAGAACGATCTTCAGCCAGTCTACTTCGCCACCCCAGGCTAGGCGTGCCCCAACGTCGGCAGCGTGAGCAGATCTCGATCGTTGTCCGCTGGCTTCTCGAAGCCCAGTCAGTCCGCGTAGAGCCACACGTCGCTGTACAGATCGGTGTAGCTGGCCTCGAACCGGAAGTAGGTGCGGATCAGCTCCTCAAAGTAGGTGCCTTTCTCCCGCTCGGTCAGAGAAGTGACACGGTACTTGGCAAGGATGTCCTGAAGTGCGCTCGGCATGCGCCCTTGCTATCAGGTTGCAGAGGCTAAGGCAACCAGAGCAGCCACCGCTTGACCGAACCCCCAAAGCTCTGCCGCGCTCGGCCACCACAAGTCCGTCCGCCTACCATGGACAGCGAAAAAAGCAAGCGGTCGTTCGTTACAACGGTGCGCGAAGGGTACGGATCAGCTCCCAACAAAACGACTGTGGGGTGTGCAGTGTCGTAGGTAGGCGGCAGGGGAGGAACGCAGGAGGGTATCGGAGGGCTTGCGACCAATCGCCGGATCCGCTTACGTCATCGTAGCCATCAGGCGATGTCACGAAAGCGTTCCGCTTCACATCATCGACGACTCGGCTGACACAACCACGCAATATGCAGAGGCGTTGACCCTTACCGCAAGCTCGTCTTGAGTCGCTACTTCAACGGGCCAGGATTTAGGGCGACGGAATTTGGATGCTGCCGTCGATGTGGCAGTTTCTGGTGATATTGTTCAGAATTATAACATTGTCTTTAGCTATTCTTGGAGAACCCGAAAAGAATAGAGCATCTCCTTTGCTGTCTGTGTATATATAATTTCCTTGCACGATTATGGCGAAATTGAGTTGCTCCCCAGTTTCTCGAGAAAATTTTATTGCATGACCATCCGTTCCATTTATGCAAACGATCCGATTATCGACTATCCGCAGTGGCCCCGCTTCTGCTGAGGTAGCGGTATAGAACCGAAATATTATGACGCCTTGCTCTTGCTGGTTTCCGTAAGAGGGACCATGGAAGCGATTGTTTATGATGTCGTGCTCAATATCAACCATTTCATCAGCGAAAAGACAAACTAATGGTTCATTAACCTCTGGGCGTTCACTGACATCGCGGATCGCATATACATCATTCCCAATGATTCGATTTTGTCGACCAGCGAGCGAAATTCCACCGAAACAGTGATTATTAGAGAATGTGCAGAGTTCTGAATTGGGATGAAAATCAAGCGCGATGCCATAGCCCGCTCGATATGTGGTTAGATGACAACCATCAACAAGTATCTGACGATTTACAATCGCTGTCTCGGCGCCGCTGCTTCCGACCATGACTGCATGTGTCAAGCCAATCAATGTGGAAGTCGTCACCCGTACGTTCTGAGAGTCAGAGATCGCCATGCCGTACGCGTCGCCCGCCTTCTGGATTGCGACACCGGAGGATAGATCGATAAAGATGTCGGATACAGACACATCCAGGCAATTCACGAATTCGCATCCAGTTCGATAGGATCCTTCGGACCGAATTCGCTGTACTACAATATTCCTTCCGCACGAAATTTGAATACCCGTCTCATTGGCGTTCCTTTTGGTTCCTACAAATGAGAAATCGCGTAGCGTCAAACTTTTTACATCGCGGCAAGATGAAACGATGACCTTATCTTGCTCTACATTATATGAACCTTGCGTCGCACCAATTAGCCATATTTTGGTTCGATTACTTTCGATGTGTGCAACCTTCAGAAGCTCACCTTGGTAGAGATCTCGTGCTTGGCTGCATTGGGGCGGACCACTGAAATCGCCAAAGCTTGCTTTATTGGTATTGTGAAGCATGAGCATATCGCCTGGCTGGCAATCAGAAATCGCTAAGGGCTCTTTGAATGTAATGAATGATGAGAAACGAGGAATATTAGCCTTGATCGTATTGCTTATAGGTTTCCACTTTCCCCTCTGTGCTTTAATGATCTTTGCATCAAGAGGAATATCCTTTCCATCCGCGGCCAAGATGGTGGCATCCATCCCGTCGCCATAGATGCATGTGACCCAAGTCGGAATCGAGAGGCACTTGGTTAGTTGATAGGTTCCAGCCGGGAAATAGAGTACTTCGCTCGGTGGCGCGCCCCTGCCGTTGATGATGTCGTTGATGCAGAGGTTGGGATTTATCTCCATCACATCGCGAACATTAAGTACGGACATTCTGATCTCCCGATTTGTCGTCGATGAGGCAGCTCTCGCCGAGCGCACAATAATTGCCCTGGATTCCCGATGGAAATTTCCTTTTAGGCCCCCACATTAACGATCCCCTGTTCCTCCCCCAACACCCAATTCCCATCCTAACGAATTTCCTACCTCGGCCCCTGGTGTCTGGTCAAGTTCCGACCTGCGTGGGTGGACTCGGTGTACGCATCGTGACCGAGTCGTCCTTGGACAAGCTGTCGAAGGAAGATTTAGGGCCTTCGCGCTTGTCAGAGCGCATGCACAGCTTCAGCATATGAGCGCGCTCGCTTTCAGCATGCCGCCCCATGGATGCTTCATGTCAGGGGCTGGCCAGAAGCGGGTCAAGGGTGCGGCTGCACTCGCACAAAGCGAGCTTGCCCTTGACCCGCTTCTGGTCAGCCCCTATCTGCGGGCGGAGGGCGGCGTGCTGAAAGCGAGCGTGCGCATACCCAGTGAAGCAGATCGCGCGCGGCGACAGCGCTCGGCAACATAGTTGCGTGGAGAACACAGCGGCTTCAGGCCGACGCTGTTGTGTCGTTCACGATCACGCGGACGACCGACTCTCGCCGTTTCGAGCGCTCGGAGCCTGCTGCGGTAAAGGAGAACCCGGGTACCGCGGTGGTCATTGAGAATGTCAATATGGGACACTGGCTCCTGACGCCAAAAGCGCTTTCACGGCGCTGTGTCTGGAACTCCTCGATATTATCGTCAGTTCGCAGGTCTCAGGGTGATTATTGACGGTCGCGCCGTCGACCCATCAACGCAGAGCTCCAGGTTGAGAGATGGAGCACTGAAGGTGGACGGCATATCGGGCAGGGGTCCACCACAGCCTGGCTCATCTTCTTGTGGCGTCCATAGTGACAAGCCTTAGACCAATACAGAAGGCGGTCAAGCGCCATCGATTATGTGTATTTTAAGTCACAACCTCGATCGCAGCGTAGGGAAAAACGCGCAGGAGACTTACACAGAACCTATTTTCTCAATCACCCGCCGCGAAGCCTCATCGAAATTTCGCCCAATTTTGCCCCCGAAAAATTCGCTAAATTATACGTATAATTATGCGTATAATTTAGCGAATTTTTGTGTCTGAGGTAGGTATCAGCTCACATTGTCGCATCCATCCGGTATGCCCGCGAAATGAGGCGAATAAGCCGGTGGAACACTTCTTGCTTTCAGGTCATGATGTTGGGAACAAAATTTACGAAAAATTATGCGTATAATTATACGTATAATTTTTCGAATAATGATGCGCATTATTCTTGCTCGGATCGCGTGCTACGCAAGGGGGTCTCACACCTACATGTTGCTCGGCGTTGCACGATTTGAGTGCGCGGCTTTTGAGCAGTTAAGCTCTAGGGTGGGGGCGGGGTGTAGGGAAAGCGGGCGGGGGCGGCGGGGGCTTGGCGGGGCGATCGGCTAGCGTTTGGCTTGCGCTTTTTGATCGAGTGCTGGATCTTTCGTGGTGTTGTCTCGCTTGCCGACGACCAGGCCGGAATGGACGTGGATCTTGCGTCCGCAGTGCTCGCAGTCGACCGTCGAGGCGTCCCGCGCCCAAGGCTTGCCGACCTTGCTTACCATCCGACCACACTGGCACCGCAGGCGAGTGCTTTCGACGTAGCAGCGCTCGACGCTGCCGAGCACCTGTCCGTGTCGGTCGAAGAAGCGACCGCATACCTGGCAGTAGCGACAGCTCGCGGGTTTCTGGCGCGGGTATCCGTCTCGGGTGCAGTCTCCGAAGTCTGTGGCGTTGCCGCAGTAGCACGTCGGGATGTTCCCGCTGACGAGAACGAACTCCCGCATTTCAAGTGTCAGCGCCGGAGCCGCGCCCCCGCCCACGAGGATTGACTTGCGAAGCCCGGCCCTCAGAAGCCGCTTGACCACATCGGGCGCGTCCTCGTTGTCGGCGATGAACTCCAGCAAGTTACAGCGGTGGTGCTCGTGGTGTTCCCCGTGCTGGACGAAATCGCCGATGCTGACCTCGATTTGGTTCAGTCGCCAGAGCCCGTGCCTCGACGCCAAATCAATCACGCCAGCAGCACTGCCCAGCTTGCGAGGGTCCAGGTTCGTGGACGTGGTCGATTCGCCTACCAAAGTTTGTAGCTCCGTCAGCATGTGCGCTCCCTCCGTATCCGCCGATTCAGGATGTCTCGGGACCGATCCGAGCGGCGGCACTCGTCACTGTCGGTCCATGGCCAAATTTGCGTTCCAGAGCCCACCAGAGGCTCGATCCGGTTGATGGGTTGGCCAAGCCGCCTGGCGTACCTCCGTGGGCTCGCAAGGGCGCTGGGTGCCGCTTCCGCAGCGCTCTCCAGCGAATCATCCAGCGAATCATCCAGCGAGCGAACGGAGTCCCCTGACCAGTCTGGCTTGGCGGTCCAGCCCGCGGGGAAAACGGGAAAAGCCGCGTATTCGCCGCCGCTCACAACTTAGCCTCGACGAAGGGCATTCTCTGCGACGAGTAATACCCCTCAAATCGACCCTCCATCACCTGCTGCACCTGCGCGGGCCACCACTTGTCTTTTCCCCGCGGCGTTTTGTATCCCGCTTCCGTTAGGATTCGCGCCAGCTCGGCGAGGCTCGGCGGCGCAAACGGCTCATCAGGACTCTCTTGGTCGTGCGCGCGCTCCATCTTCGTCAGCATCATCTGCAAGTAGCGTTTGGGAGTCAGTACCTTCGTCGCGTCGCTCGTGCGCAGCAGCCCGTGAATGTTCCGTTCCGTAAAGCAGCGACCCTTGAGCGGAATCCACCCCTGCTCATTCAGAATCGACGCTGTCTGTCGCAGCGTGTGTCCCTTGGCGCGCAGCTCCAGAATCCTTTCTCGCACTTCGGAATCGCTATAGGGCCGCGCATTGTGCGGTTTCGGAGAGATGAAACTCAGACGAAGACGGAGGTTATAGAGCAGACTCTTTGTCCACTCCTTTCCCTGCGGCGGTGGGACTCCTTTCGCATTCAGTCGCGCCGCCATCTCGCTGATTCCTACGCCTTCGCTTGCCCACTCTTTGATCTGCGCAATGGTTCTCTGCTCGGTTTCATCCTCGACGAGAATCTTCATCCGAGGATGGTCCGGCGCAGGAATCGTCCGCTTCCCATAGGGCACCTTCCCAAAGTGATAACCGCTCTTTCGGATGTGTCCAATCGCCTCCCTTGTGCGCTCTCCGGTCGCCTCCCGTTCCATCTGCGCAAACACCAAGAGGATTCCCACCAAGGCCCGTCCCAGCGACGAGTCGAGTCGGATCGATTCCCGAATCGCAACCAGTTCCTTCGTCCCGTCTTTGAAGTACGTTTCATACAGCTCGCAGAAGTGCTTGATCGAACGCGACAACCTGTCGAACTTCAGCACGATCAGAACATCGGCAGAGCCTTGCAGAGTCCGCAGCGCGTCGGCGAGCCCAGGCCGCACGTCCTTCCCACCCGACATCACGTCCTGACACAGCTTCACCAGCTTGATTCCCATCATCGCGCAGTAGCTCTCAATGGCACTCCGCTGCGCATCCAGAGACATTCCTTCTGCCGCTTGCATGTCCGTGGAAACCCGCACGTATCCTACCGCTCTGCGCGGACTCTGCTCATTCCCTCCGTAATGTCCCTGGGAGTCTCTGTTTCCGCTTCCTACGTGGACCCCTTTCGTACTCCTCATGACCACTCCTTCCGTCCCACATGTGGGCGATTAGGAGTTAAGACATAATTGGATTATGCGTCCTGACAGTCGAGTCCGAAGCCATTGCCTCCCATGAAGGAATCGCTCATCTTGCCGGGCTCGATCAGGGTTCCTTTGCCCGTGGTCTCCAGCCAGTAGTTACCGGTTCCTTGGGCCGCAA
>Ga0154020_10002199_pt1 | contig 23714 bp, 21 predicted proteins | sample Klosneuvirus_201_FD_109709 | JGI IMG/M metagenome (GOLD analysis project Ga0154020, IMG submission 109709) | Active sludge microbial communities from wastewater, Klosterneuburg, Austria - Klosneuvirus_20160825_MG | ecosystem: Engineered > WWTP > Aerobic digester > Activated sludge | place...
ATGACGTCGAAGTTCGTCGGCGCGCGCGCCGCTCGAAAAACATGACTACGCGCACGTGACGTCGCGCACGTCGTCGGAAAACTCACTATGGCGAGCACAATGCTTCGACGATAGGGGCTCTAGCTCGGACCCATGGGACTCGGGCTCAAGCGAAGGTGTGTGTGCTTCCTGCTGGTGGCGCTCGCTTCGGCGAGCGTGACGCTGCCGGTGCGTCCGGCCAAGGCCGCGCCGGCGAGCGACGCCGCGGCGCTGAAAAAGTTCGAGGACGGGCGAAAGGCCTTCGACGCCGGGAAATTCGAGGAGGCGCTGTTGGCCTTCAAGGGCAGCCTCGAGCTTCTCGCGAGCCCCAACACCCGGCTCTACATCGCGCGCTGCTACCGCGCGCTGAACAAGCCGGCGAGCGCGTACACGACCTACCGGCTAGCGTCGAAGGAGTCGCAGGACCGGCTGACTGCGACGGGCGAGAAGCGCTACACGGCGACCCGCGACGCGGCCACGGCGGAGGCGGCGGAGCTCGAGGCCAGGGTGCCGCGCCTCACGCTGGCGCTGCCTTCCGACGTGCCCGAGGGCACCGAGGTGAAGCTCGACGGAGAGGTCGTCCCGCCCGGCGGCTGGGGCGTGGCTACTGAGCTCGACCCCGGGATGCACGAGGTCACGGCGAGCGGCCCGCGACGCAAGAGCTTTGCGCAGAAGCTCGAGCTGAAGGAGGGCGAGCAGAAGCGGCTCGACGTGGCGCTGGAGAAGCTCGCGACGGCGTTCGTGACCGTGAAGCTCGCGAGCCGCCCTGCGGGTCTCTCGGTCGAGCTCGGCGGCAAGCCCCTGGACCCCGGCGCCTTGGGGGGCGAGCAAGCGGTGGACGCCGGCGCATTCAAGCTCGTGGTGCGGGCACCGGGTCACAAGGACTTCGCGTGGAAGAAGGATCTGGCGGACGGCGAGCGCGCCACCGTCGAGGTGAAACTGGTGGCACAGAAGGTCAGCGGGGGCACGAAGGGCACGCCGCCGTGGATGTTCTACGCGGTCGCGGGCGCGAGCGTCGTGGCTCTCGGTGGTGGCACGTATTTCGCGGTGCAAGCCAAGTCGCTCTCGGACGACGAGCAGGCGAAGGACCCGCTCTTGCGTGACCCGGCGGAGCGCGACCGGGTCGACTCGCTCTCGGGAACGGCCAACCTGCTGTTCATCGCCGGCGGCGCTCTGGCGGTCGGTGCCGGAGTGCTCGCGTTCACCACGCACTGGGGCGGCTCGAAGGAGAAGGCGGCAGCCGTCGCTCCGTGGGTGGGCGTCGGCTCGGCGGGCGTCGCGGCGCAGGGGGCGTTCTGATGCGCCGGGCGGTGCCGCTCGGGCTCTTCGCGCTCGCCGGCGCGTGCACGTTCGGCGGGCTCGCCGAGTACGAGATCGGGGAGTGCAACCCGAACGTCGACTCGAAGGACAAGGACGTCTGCAACGCGCTGAACCCACCCGGGGACACCTCGTGCACGCCGTACCAGTGCGACCCGACGACGCGCCGGTGCGCGCCGCTGCCCCGGGACGACGATCGCGATCGGGCCGCGCATGTGGAGTGCGGCGGCAACGACTGCGACGACGCCGACGGGAACAAGAAGCCCGGGCTCGCGGAGTGGTGCGATCAGAAGGACAACGACTGCAACGGCGTGCCCGACGACAACGTGGACGCGAAGACGCCGAAGCAGGTCAAGGACATCGGCGAGAAGGCGTCGGACCCCGTCATCACCGGAGAGACGCAGCCGGACATGTTCGGGGCCTGGACCGCGCCCCGCGCGGGCGGCGGCAAGTGCCTGTACTCCACGCCGCTGCCCGGCGGGACCGGCTCGAGCGCCTGCGCGCTCTTGACGGACGAGCCCAACTTCGAGCCCCGGCACGCCTACGCGCGTCCGCTCTCGGGCGGCACCGCCGCGCTGGTCATCGGCACGAGCCCGTGCACTCAGGGTGAGCTCCTGTATCGCTTCGCCGGCTCGGGTCAGGCCGCCAAGGCGACCCTCGGTTGCGCTCCGGCCGGCGCGGCGCTGCCCGCGTTCGCGCTCTCGGGCGTCGGCGATCAGGGCATCGGCGCCTACTACGAAGTCCCGTACGCACAGCGCAAGGAGCCGCTCAGCGCGTGTCCCAGCGCGGGGCCTGCGCCGCTGAACGTCGTGCTCATCGACGACGCCAAGAGCAGCGCTTCCGCGCTCGGCTCGCCGCAGCCGCTCGTCACCGACGCGACCAGCGTGCGCCCGCCCTCGGTGCTCTCGCTCGGCAACCGAGTCCTCGTGGTCTCGCCGGCGGGCGGCGACGTGGGCGCGTGGGTCCTCGAGGCGAGCGGCGGCGGCGTGCAGACGGTCTCGACCACGACGCTTCCGGGGCTCGCGGGAGCGCGGGCCGTGTCCGCTTCGTTGAAGCAAGACGGCGCAGGGTTCCAGCTCGCGGTGGTCGCGGAGATCGGCTGCACGCCGCAGAAGCTGGCGCTCGCGCTGTTGCCGCTGGACGCGCAGGGCACCTTCGGCACGCCCGCGGTCGGTCAGGTTGCCGCGGCGAGCGGCGGCTTTCAGACCGCGACCAACGTCGCCTGGCAAGAAGCATCGAAGGAGTGGCTGGCGACCTGGCTGGTCGACGGCCCCGCGGTGCGCAGCCAGCGCCTGGACGCCAGCGGCAAGCTCGTGGGCCCCGCGTCGGACCTGCAGGGCTTCGTCGGCGCGAAGCCGAACCCGGCGGGAGATCTGATGCTGCTCAAGGCGACGCAGTCGACCTCGGGGCAGAAGCTCGAGTTCTGGTTCGTGCCTGGCGCGTGCGGCGTGACTTGATGACTGGGAGGACGACGATGAAGACGGTGATCGGTGCGGTGGGCTTGCTTTCGGTGGCGGGGTTCGTGGTCGCCGCGTGCAGCGGGGGCGGCTCCGGCGGTGGCGGCGGCGGCAGCGGCGCCACAGCCGGCATCGACGGCGGCGGCATGGGCGGCGGCGGAACGAGCGCGGGCGGCAACGCGGGGACTGGAGCTGGGGGGAGCGGGGGCGGCACCGTGGAGTGTGCGAGCGACGGCGACTGCGCCGCCAAGATGCCCGCGACCAACCCCACGGACTGCGCCGAGGCGAAGTGCGACTTGGTGCTCAAGAAGTGCAACTTCGTCGCGAAGGACGCGGATGGGGATGGGCACGCAGCGGCGAAGTGCGCGGCGGTGGGGGGTGGGAGCGTCGCGGCAGGGGATGATTGCGATGATGGGGATGTTCAGAGCTACCCCGGCGCTTGGGACGGGCCAGCGGATCCCGGCAGTGGCAAATCCGACGCCTGCGACTCGAAGGACAACGACTGCGACGGGACCAGCGACAACCAGAAGGTTGGCGGGAAATCTTGCGCGTGCGATCCCCTCGACCTCGCGCCTTGCGCGGAAACGGCTACCGGAAGTGCCATTCCCGGCCTCGACTCGGCGAAGGACGGGGTCGGCATCTGCAAGCTCGGGAAGCGGGAATGCAACGCCGGCGTGCCGGGCAAGTGCAACGGTGCGGTTGGGCCGAGCACCGAGCTCTGCTCAGACGCCACGACGGACGAGGACTGCGATGGCAACCCCAAGAACGGTTGCGTCTGTGTGGCCGGCGAAAAGACCACGTGCAACGCCGGACAGTGCAACACGGCCCAGGTAGACTGCAACGCGAGCACAGGCAAGTTCCCCACCTGTCCCGCTCCAGTCGCCAAGGTCGAGTACTGCCCGGACGGCGATGGAGACGCGCACTGCACAACCAGTTGCCAACTTGCGTGTTCGGCTCCGGGCTCGACTTGGAAGAGCAGCTGTCCCAAGGACGACTGCGACGACAAGAAGAACTTCGCCTACCCCGGCGCGAAGGAGACCTGCGGTGATGGCGTCGACGCAAACTGCACCGCCGGCGACAGCGACGGATTCGACGTCGGAGCATCGTGCACCGCCGGGACGTACGGCACCGCGTGCTATCGAAGCGGGACCAAGGTCTGCGCTGGAACGTCAGTGACTACCTGCAGCGCGACAGCCGCCACGCCTCAAGACACCTGGCACTCGGCGGCGTACGTCAGCGGGACCTACTCGTCTTGGGATTGGAACTGCAACGGCACCGTGCAGCCCAGGTATCTGGCTGTGCCCGGGAACTTCTGCGGCGCCTACACCGACGTCGCCACCTGCCTCAACGGGGACGCCGGGTACGAGCCGAATTACCATGCGGCCGTGCCCGCGTGGGCGCCTGCGGGGCCACACTGCGGAGAGAACATCAGCCGTTTCAAGTGCCTGTGGGGCGGGAGCCCGACGCCAATGTGCATCGGCTACCCCAGTGGGCCCACGACGGTAGTCCAGGAATGCAAGTGACCACCTGCTCGAGCGTGGAGGCCGGCATTCGTTCGTCGTCGCAGCACCGGCACTCGGGGGCGAGCGATCACGCGCGACTACTTGGCCCGCCGACCATCGCCCCCCGCTACCGAGCCCTCACGAGCTCGGTAGCGCGGAAGTGGACAACGGAGGAGCGAGAGGACGGAAGATGAAACGTGTGATTCGGCTCGTGACATTGCTCTCGGTGGGTGCGCTGGGGACGGCCGCGTGCGGCGGCGATGACACGGGCGGCGGGAACGGTGGGGGTGGCTCGGGGAACGCAGGCGGCGCCAATGGCGGTGGTGCGGGCGGCGCAGGAGGCAGCGCCACTGGCGGCGCGAGCAGCGGTGGCGGAGGCACTGGCGGCACGGCGGTCGGCTGCACCACCGACGCCGATTGCGAAGCGAAGCTCCCGGCAACCGAACCGCTCAACTGTGCTGCAGCGAACTGCGATCTGGTGCTGAAGACGTGCAACTTCATCGCCAAGGACGAGGACGGTGACGGACACGCCGCCGCGCAGTGCAAGGCCATCGGCAGTGGCTCCGTCGACACCGGCGACGACTGCGACGACACCGACAAGAACGTCTACCCCGGCTCTACCGCCACGCCGTGCACGGCAGGGCTCGGAGAGTGCCTGGCGAGCGGCGTCGAGACGTGCATCAACGGGGTCGCGGGGTGCAGCGCAAAACCGGGCGCGCCCTCACCCGACAGTCCCCTCTGCGATGGCAAGGATCACGATTGCGACGGCACGCCCAATACGGGCTGCGGTTGCAGCGCAGGGCAGAAGCAGACCTGCCACGCCAACGATCCGGACGCGTGCAACAAGGTCGAGCTCGTCTGCTCCAACGGGACCTGGCCGACCTGCCCGTCTGTCGTGAAGAAGAAGGAGTACTGCCGCGACTACGACAAGGACGGTTACTGCGAGCTGCTCACCCAATGCGGCAACATGGCCTGTTCGGCCCCCGACGATACCTGGAAGCTCAAAGCGAGCTGCCAGGCCACCACCGACTGCAAGGACACCGCCGCAGACGTCCACCCGGGTGCGCCCGAGACGTGCGGAGACGGCTCGGACAAGAACTGCAACGGTGCCGATAGCGACGGGTTCGACTTCGGCGCGTGCTCCGTCGGAACGCCGGGGTCGGCCTGCTACCGAAGCGGCAACAAGACCTGCGCTGGCACTGCTGGCACGAGCTGCAATCTGACCGTCGGCACTGCGCAGGACTCTTGGCACACGACGCAGTATCAGGACGGGGCGTATGTTTCGTGGGACTGGAACTGCAATGGCGTGGTGGACGTCCAGTACAAGCTCGAAGCGGGGCTCTGGGCCTGCGCCTGGATGCCCGATTCGGCCACTTGCTACAACTACGCCAACGGCGAGCACTACTACGTCAAAGCGCCAGGCGCTGGGGACGGCTGCGGCCAGGCGTTGAAGAAGGTGAAGTGCACCTGGACCGGCACCGAATGTACCCAGTCTTCCATTCAGGACGTCTTGCAGGGCTGCAAGTGAACGAGGAGCACCGCTGACCATGTCGTCCACCCCTACCCCGCAGCTCATCGCCTCCCGCTACCGCGTTCTCCGCGAGCTCGGTCGCGGGGGCATGGGCGTGGTGTACGTGGTGGAGCACGTCAACACGGGTGACCACCTTGCGCTGAAGCTGCTCCTGGCGCACGCCAATGCGTCGCCCGAGACGGTGGAACGCTTCAAGCGCGAGGCGCGGGCGCCGGCGAAGATCAAGAGCGAGCACGTCGTGAAGGTCACCGACGCGGACGTCGCGCCGGAGCTCGACAACGCGCCGTTCCTGGTGATGGAGCTGCTCGACGGCCAGGATCTGGAGAAGATGGCCGAGACCTACGGCATGCTGCCACCGGACCAGGTCGTGGACATGCTGGCGCAGGTGGCACGCGCGCTCGACAAGGCCCACGCGGCCGGCATCGTGCACCGCGACCTCAAGCCCGAGAACCTGTTCCTGCACAAGCGCGAGGACGGGTCGCAGCTCGTCAAGATCCTCGACTTTGGCATCAGCAAGGTGATGGGCGGCGAGGGGCTCGGCTCCACGGCGCAGGCCGGCGGCGGCACCAAGACCGGCGCGGTGTTCGGCACGCCCCTCTACATGGCACCGGAGCAGGCGAAGGGGCTGCAAGCGCAGATCGGGGCTGGCACCGACATCTGGGCCATCGGCCTCATCGCCTACCGCCTGATCACCGGGCACGTGTACTGGCGCGCCAACACCGTGGCGGAGCTCCTGGTGCAGATCATCGCCGAGCCGCTCGCGCCGCCGTCGACGCTCCGGCCGTACCAGCTCACGCCAGCGTTCGACGCCTGGTTCGCGCGCTCTTGCGATCGCGATCCCGCACAGCGCTTCCGCAGCGTTGGCGAGCAGGTGCGCGCGCTTGCGGAGGCGCTCGGCGTGCCCGTGCCCGCGGGGCTCTCGGCGCTGCCGAGCGTGGCGATGCCGCCGGTCAGGGCGTCTTCGCCGGTCGCCGCGGCTCCGTCGCTGCAGGCCTCCTCGCCGCAGATCGGGTACCTGCCCACCGCGGCCTCGCCCGCCGCACAGGCCGCGAGCGGCGATGACTTCAACCGCTCGAACGCTTCCGTCTACAGCACGGTCTCCGGCGCGGGCTCGGTGCCGAAGCGGTCGGTCGTGCCCTTCGTCGCCGCCGGCGGCCTCTTGCTCGTGCTCGCCATCGGCGGGACCGTGTTCGCGATCACGCGGGCCAGCTCCACCGCGGGGGCAGAGGCGAGCGCCTCGGCAGCGAGCGACGTGGTTCCCGTCGCGCAGCCGCCCAGCGCTGCGCCTGCGGCGGTCCCGTCGCCCAGCGTGGAGCCCGGCGTCGCGCCGCCCGAGCCAGCGCCCGGCACGGACGCGAAGCGGCCCGCGACGACCAAGGCACCCGCGACCAAGACCGCAGACGCGGGCACCGTGAAAGAGCCCGCGCCGGCGCCCGCACCCGAGCCCGCTCCTGCGCCGAAGCCCGCCGGCAAGAAGCCCGGCTACAACCCCGAAGCGCCGTGACGTTGCTCAGCGGAAGAGCGCACTGAGGTCTACCGCGAGACCGGGGAGCACGCGGGACTCGGCGCGCGTGGAAGCCACCTCGATTGTGTTCAGCCCCGCGCAGATCTCGATGCTGCGGTCGACCGGATCGACGATCCAGTACTCGGCAACGCCGGCCTGCGCATACACCAGTCGCTTGGTGATGCGGTCGTGGCTCCGGTTCTGCGAGAGCACCTCGATGACCAGCTCCGGGACCTGCTCGATGGGGCCATCTGGAGCGCTGAGACCACCCGCGAGGACGAACACATCCGGTTGAACGATGCGATTCGGTGCAAGGCGCACGTCGAGCGGCGCAAGCCCCACGAAACTGGGCGCGTGTGCATCGGCCCAGGCTGCGACCTCTCGATAGAGCGGGCCGACGACCAGTTGGTGCATCGGGCTGGGTGCGGGCGGCTTGTACACCTCTCCGTCGAGGAGCTCGACGAGCTGGTTGGACTCGGGGAGCGCAAAGAACTCGTTTTCCGTCACGAATCCGCGCTGAGCTTCGGAGCCCATGCGAAAGAGGGTGCGCCGGTTCGGGGGGGCGCGCAACGCAGGTTTGAGGCCGCCTGAAGGGAGCCAGGCCGACACCTCGAAGCGCCGTGACGCGGAAAAACGTGACTATTTGGCCCGCGAACGACTCCCGCTACTTTTGTCCGTGAATGGCTGCCGACCTCGTCGAGGTAATCGAGACTGCCTATCGCGTCGAGCTCTCGGAGCGGGAGTGGCTTTCCGAAGTCGCCCGCGTCGCGCGCCCCAGTCTCGACGCCGCGGGGTTCGGTGTCGCTGCGTGGCTGTTCGACGCGAGGAACCCGACGCGGGTCGAGGTGATCGACAGCGCGCTCTCGGGGGACGACCCCGCGGTGCACGCCTTGATGCAGGCGGGGAGCGACGCCCTTGGCCGGATCGCTCGCGACCCTCGCGCGGACTGCCATCGCTTTGGCCCCTGCCAGACCATGAGTCACAATCACCGCGGGGCCCCCGAAGGTGAAGATCGATCGCGACGAGACCGGCGCCGCCCTGCCCACCGGCTTCTGGGGCGTGTGGACCGCCACCAAGAACGACGGCACCTTCAGCGGCTCGGGCTGCACCGACTTCACGGTGAAGACCGGCCAAGGCCTCATCGGCCGCACCGGCACCGGCGCGACGCTCGCGCAGTGGACGGAGCAGATCCCCTTCAACTGCTCGTTCGACTACCGACTGTACTGCTTCGAGGTGCCCTGACAGACGCTCGAGCTCCGGAAGCTGGGCACGCTGCCGCAGCGTCCGATCACCACTTCGTCGACACGCACACGCCGTTCGAGCCACCCTGTCCCGTGGGTTGGCACTCCGCAGGCATCGGCGACCAGCCGCCGACGCCGCACGACTCGAGGGGACAGCCGGCCGACTTGTACTGTTGCGAAAGGCTCGTCAGCTCGGCGTGCGCGGCGGTGTTGCTCGAGTCGCCGAGGATCCAGTGGCCACAGCCCGAGATGCTGGTGTCCACGCCGCTCTTGCAGGCCGTGGCCGAACCCACCGTGCAAACCTTCGCCTGATCCACCGCGGCCGAGTGCTGGCTCTCGAGCGCGTCGCACGGTGCGGCGGCTCCGCTTCCCCCGGTACCGGCAAGGCCCGCGCTGCCTCCGCTGGATCCCGCCGCTCCGCCACCCCCGGCGGCACCCGCCGCCCCTCCGCCCGTGCCGCCCCCCGTGGCGCCGCTTGCGCCTCCTGTCCCCGACCCGTCGATCGACGAGCCTCCGCATGCCCCAGCAACGAACGCCAGCAAGACCAGGGTGTGCTTCATCAGCATGAGCACTCCCCCAAGCAGCAACCGTGCCCGGAGCGCGTGGCACAGACTGGCACTTGCGCGCGGCGATCAGCTGCCGAGGCAGCCGAGGAGCAGCTCGAGCTTGGCGCCCTTGTCGGTGCTCACTGCGCTGCACGAGGCGGGGCAGAGCGTGACCTTGGTCGGGTTCTTCGGATCGTCGTAGTAGAAGCCGTCCACCGCGCCGCAGCTCGCCTTGCCGGGCACCTGCTGGAAGGTCGCCGGCCCGGCCCCGCCGGCTCCCGGGGTGTACTGCAGCTTCACCTTGCTCCAATCCAAGACGCCGGCGTCGCTGGCACCGGGGGTGGCAAGGTCACACGCCAGAGAGTTCACGATGCTGGTGGCGATGTCCTTGAACACCGTGGAGTAGTCGTTGTCGCACACCGGGTGACGCATCCCGCCCGTGAGCATGCTGAGCTCCTGGTACTGCGGGCCCGGGTTCTCGGAGCTCGGGCACTTGCTTTCTGTCTTGGGCGCGGTCGGACCCAAGGGCGAGGCGACCCCGACGATGGAATGGAACACGTAGCGGCGCTGGGCGGCGGTGCCGAAGTAGCCCGCGGCCATGCCCTTCAGCAGAAAGTCGTCGAAGCTCGCCGCGGACAGGCTCGATTGATCGTCGGTGACCTCGACGAACGCCTTGAATGACTCGGGGCGAAGGTGGGACTTCACCTGAGGCCACCAGGCCGTGCTGCTGAACAGCAGCAGCGAGTCCAGACTCTCGACGTTCTGGTTCACCTGGAAGAAGCGCGGCGGGTTGTCGGCGCCGCAGCTGGCAGCGCCGAGCGGCGGCAAGACGCACACGCGCCGCGATGCGACCGGGTACTGGGCATTGGCGAACATGATGACGCGGAAGTCGAGGCCGCTGTCCTGGATGATGTTGGCGAAGTGCCCGTTGACGTTGGCCTTGACCTGGGCGATCTCGTCGCTCATCGAGCCCGATTGGTCGATGATCCAGATGACGTCGACCGGCGGCTTGGTGGGTGTGGCGGCCACCGTGGCGCAGGCGTCGTCGGTGCCGGCTTCCGGCGGGTTGTAGACGAAGGTCGCGTCGGGCACGCTGACGTCCGCGCCGCCGTCGGCGCCCGCGCTGCCGCCCGTGCTGGCACTGCCGCCCGTGCTCGCGCTGCCGCCCGTGCTGGCGCTGCCGCTCGAGCCGCCCCCACCCGGGCTCAGACCCCCACCGGCGCCCCCACCCGCAGCGCCGGCCGCGCCGCCGGTGGCCGCACCGCTGCCCCCTCCGGTGCCCGAGCCCTCGCCGCCGGACCCTGCGTCACCGCCGCCGCAGGCGAAGAACAGGAACCCGAAGAGCCCCAGACCAGCGGCAACGTGGACGGAATTGCGCATGCCAAACCCATGAACGGCCGGGGGCGGGCAGACTTGAACCGGGCCAGGCGGTGCGCGGGCTGCTGGGCCGGGCGGCGGTGTGCTCCCGTCAGCTTTCGTTGGGCACGGCCAGCTTGCGCATGCGCTCCGCGAGAGCGTCCCGGTAGGCTCGGAGGTCGTCGCTGCTCAGCGGGCTGAGCATGGTCGGAAGCGGGCTCACCGGGAACTGCCTGAGAAGCCAGGCGAGGATGCCCGGGTCGATGCCCGCGTCCTTCTTCAGTGCGAGGTGCAGATCGCTCTCGGGCGGGAACCCCGCGCGCTCGAGGAAGCACAGGTCGACCAGGTCGCGGGGCTCTGCCCGTGACAGGATGCATGTGAGCTTCGAGGCACGGAGGTCCGCGAGCGACTCGACGACGACGGACTCGATCGCGGGTGGTGGCGGCTCGAGGTCAGCCTGCGGCTCGTGCACCACGTCGACCACCAAGACCCGCGTCGCGAGCGTCAGCTCTGCACGCAGGAAGGTGCCTCCGTCGCGCTGCACGCTCAAGCTGGCCCCGCACTCCGCGGCGACCGTGCCGAGCTCACGCGCCAGCTCTCGGTGCTCTCGAGCGTCGTGACAGAAGAGATCGATGTCGCGCGAGAGACGGTGGCTCAGGAATGCCCCCGCGAGCGCCGCGCCACCGCCAAGGTGGCACGGCACGCGGCGCTGACAGGCTCGAACGAACTCGAGGCTAGCGTCGTCGAGGACCCTGCGGTCGAACTGCTTATTCACCGCGCGCTCCCGCCGGCGGCCAGCGGGGCTCTTCCAGCCCGAGCAGCCATGCCCACATGGCTCGGCTCCGGCCAAGGTGTCGGGCGAGGTGGGGCCAGAGGGCGCGGATCTCGCTCGGCGTGACGAACAGCCAAGCGTCGCGGGTGTTGGCTTCGCGCAGGAGCGCGCCCAGCCAATACGCGCGGGTCTCAGGCTCGGGATCCTGCAGATGGGCGCTGAACTCGGCCACCGAACACTCCGTCCACCAAACGAAGTACGGCTTGGCTCCGGGGTCGAGGAGCGCTGGCGAAGTGGGTGGCAGCCGGGTCGGGTCCACGCGAGACACAGCGTACCCGGTCTCACTCCGCTGCGCGAGAGCCCCGCTCGACGCACTCGATGTCCGGCAACGACGTCGGACGCTCTCGCTCAGCTCAGCCTGGGCAGAGCGCCCCAGCCGGACTAGCGCGTTCCCGCTTTGCGCGCTCGCGCTCGTGCTCGCGGCGACGCCCCGCGGAGCTCTCGGCTCAGGTGAGCGAGGGCAAGCGCCCGTACCTTGGGAGCGATGTGGAAGGTCTGCGGGCCCGGGTGCACCACGTCGATGTGATCCAGCTTCAAGTCCTCGAGCGCGACGCGGAGGGAAGGGGTCATGCCGGGAGCGCTGTTCAGCTTGAATTCGAAGCCCATCCGGCGACCTCCCCGGACGACGAGGAGGTCGAGCTCCGCGCCCTGATGGGTCGCCCAGAAGAAGCACTCGGCGTCTTCCACGCCGAGGTGGCGCGTGACCTGCTCCAGGCAGTAACCCTCGAAGGACGCGCCGGCCTTGGGGTGCCCGCGCAGCGCCGAGAGGTCACGGAGGTCGAGCAACGCGTGCAGGAGGCCGCTATCTCGGATGTAGATCTTGGGAGACTTCACCTGCCGCTTCGAGATGTTCTCGTGCCAAGGCGAGAGCAGACGCACCATGAAGGTCTGCGCCAAGAGGTCTGCGTAGTGGCGGACCGTCATGTCGCTGACCCCAAGCGAGCGGCCGAGCTCGGACCAGGACAGCACGCCCCCGTGCACGTGAGCGAGCATCATCCAGAACCGCTCGAGCGCCTTGGCGGCCACCCGAACACCCAGCTGCGGAAGGTCGCGGTCGAGGAAGGTCCGCACGAACGCTCGGCGCCACTCGAAGCTGTCGGCGTCTCGCCCTGCGATGAAAGCGCGCGGGAACCCGCCGCGGAGCCAGAGCTTGTCCGAGCGCTCGGGCCGCACCTCCGCCAGCAGGAAGCCCGGAAGCACCTGATACAGGATGCGGCCAGCCAACGACTCCGCGCTTTGCTGCAGCAGCGCGGGCGACGCGCTGCCCAGCACCAGGAAGCGGGCGCGCGTCGGGCGTCGATCCGCGAGGACGCGTAGCGTCTTGAAGAGCTCGGGGTGATGCTGGACTTCGTCCAGCACCACGAGCCCGCGTAGCCCCTCGAGCGCGAGCAGGGGGTCGCCCAGGCGGCGGCGGTCGCGCTCGTTCTCGAGATCGAAGACGGCAGTCGGCCCTTGCCAGCTTCGCGCGAGCACGCCGGCCAGGGTGCTCTTTCCCACCTGGCGGGCGCCGAGCAGCGCCACCACGGGCGCCCGCCGGAGGGCGCCCCGCAGCGCGTCGAGGTGGGCGTCCCGGGAGATCACGTCGCAAAGGTACCATGAAATCTCATAGCAGAACTATGAGATTTCATGGTGCCACAGAGCCCGCAGGCGTCCCTCTGGCGCTTCGCCTGGAACAGACCGAAGCCTGCGGGCAGAAATCTCGAGCGCATTGACCCGGGCAGGTAATACCGGTCATCCTCATAGGATGAAGACGTCCGTGTCCTTGCCGGGCGATCTGTTTCGACTCGTCGACGCGCGGGCGCGCGCTCTCAAGATCTCCCGCAGTGCCCTGCTCGCGAAGGCGGCCCGGGAGTTCCTCGAGCAAGGGACGCCGGCGGCCGATTCGACGGCGGCCTGGAACGCTGCCATCGAGAAGGGCGGGCAGCCTGGAGACGAGCCAGCGGCGCTGGCGTTTCGCCGGCTCGGCGACTCGATCGCAGTCGCCCGGGACGGAACGATCTACGCAGGGTCAAGGGGCACGAACTACCTCTACGCGTTTCGCTGATGTCACGCCCTGGCCATGCTCGCGCGCAGCGTCGGGACGCCATACACCCTCACCTCCCCATCCCATAGCTCCTTGCCAGGTCGCATCCGCGGAGCCAAGGCGCGACCTGGCTGTGCACGCTGCGGCACAAGGTGTGCGGCGGTCAGTACACTTCGCGCCGCGTCGCGTGGTGCTTGTCCCGTCTTCGCCACTGGAACGGGTGTTGCAGCCGCCCGAGCTAGTCATCCACATGACCAAAGCAATCATGGCGGCCACGGTCTTCTTTCTATACGCAACCGTGAAGGAACCGTCGGGGACCGGGAAGGCGCCGGAGAAGCGGGACGGCTGTCAGGCCGACCGGAAGGAAGAGAACTCGGGGCAGGCTTCGCAGGCTGCTCCGCTAGGCGGCCAATCGGTCCCAGTATCGACCGGCGCGAAGTTGGGCGAACCATGTGAAGAGACCAGCGACTGTAGCCAAACCGGCCAGGCGGCGCTCGATTGCGTCGAGGGCGAATGCACATGGCCATGCGAGATGGCGAGCCCCGAGATAGAGTGCGACAGTGCGGGAGGGACTTGTGACGATGGGCACTGCTTCCAGGGCGAGTGACAGAGCGAGAACAAGACCGACGGCGTGCCGGTTCCCGAGCTTCGTCCGAGCTTTGGCCATCGGCGCCGTCGCGTGCGTTGCGGCTACCGCTTCGGCGTGCTCGAGCTCCGACGACGCTGGCGGCACGAGCGGCGCGGGCGGTACGAGCGGCGCGGGCGGTACGAGCGGCGCGGGCGGCGCGGGCGGCAGCGCTGGCAACGTCACGTTCGCGGAGACGTGTGCCGCACCGCCGAGCTGCGGTGGCGATCCGATGGGCACATGGGAGGTCGTCTCGGCCTGCGCGAAACGGGAGTGTGTAGACCCCACTGCGCACGGCACTGTTACGGGCCAATTCACGATCCACAGCGGTAGTTGTCACTGCTCGGTGAGCGGGGGCCTGTCGCAGTGCGGATCGCACAGTGCAGGCAACCTTCTTGGTCCTTGTGGCGGTTCAGTGGTCGTTTCTGGAAACGTCGTGGATCTCCCCAACCTTGCCTCCTTCACCTTTTGCGTGCAGGGCGACACGCTGTGGCTGCACGACGTCAGCCAGAAGGTGAAGTTCCCGACGCTCACATTGAGCCGCCTGAAGTGGGACGCGGGGGTCGCCCTGGCGTCGGAGCTGAGCCACCCCCAAGCCATTGCGGTGGACGCTACCAGCGTCTACTGGACGAGCGGGAGCGGCACGGTGATGAAGGTGCCCGTCGGTGGAGGCAATCCCACGACCCTGGCCTCGGGCACCCCTGGGCAGGACGCTTCCGCCTTCATCGCTGTGGACGCCACCAACGTCTACTGGACGGACACGAATGGCGGCACGGTCATGAAGGTCCCACTTGGCGGAGGCAGTCCCACGACCTTCGCGTCGGGGCAGAGCCAGCCGATTGGCATCGCCGTGGACGGCGCCAGCGTCTACTGGACGAACCTGAATGGCGGCACGGTGATGAAACTGCCTCTCAGCGGAGGCACACCCACGGCGCTGGCCTCGGGGCAAGGCGGCCCCTCGGGCATCGCTGTGGACACGACCAGCGTCTACTGGAGGAACGCCAATGGCGGCACCGTGATGAAACTGCCCCTCAGCGGAGGCACACCCACGGTGCTGGCTTCGGGGCAGAGCGGCGCCGAAGGCATTGCTGTGGATACCACGAGCGTCTACTGGGCCAACGGCGACAGCGTGATGAAGGTGCCGCTGGGCGGCGGCGTGGCGACGACCCTCGCGTCGGAGCAGGGCGGCGTCCAGCGCATCGCTGTCGACGCCACCAATGTCTACTGGACGAGTGCGGACGGCGCGGTGAGGAAGGTGCCCATCGGCGGAGGCCCGGCGACGACGCTCTCGTCGCTGCCCGGCGCCGTCCCGGTCGGCATCGCCGTGGACGCCTCCAGTGTCTACTGGACGGCATCAGTCGCCTACTTCGACGGCATGGTGATGAAGGTCGCGAAGTAGCTACTCAGCTCGGCCAACCCTGCTCGGCTCACCTCCCCATCCCGTAACTCCTTGCCAGATACGCCGCGAACAGGTTGCACAGCGCGTGGAACACGATGCCCGCGCCGACGCCGCCCGTCCTGGCTCGCAGCCAACCGAACACCAGCGCGGGGAAGAACACCGCCAGCCGGTTGGGGTGCGCCTCGGTCGCGAAATGCCCGAGGGCGAAGAGCGCGCTCGACACCAAGATGCCCCAGCCGAGGTTGGCGCCGAGGATCTTCACGCGCGGCTTCCACGCGTCGTCGAGCGCCGTCTGCAGGTAGCCCCGGAAGAAGGCCTCTTCTGGCAGCGCGATCACCAGGAGCTGCCCGAGCACGTCGTCGCCGAACGACGGCAGCGCGCCCGGCACGAAGGCGTGACGCGGCTTCCACCACCACTGATAGCCGAGCCAGAAGAGCGGGAAGATGGCGACCGCGAGGGCGGCGGCCCAGGCCAGGGCTCGGGACGACTCTCGCGCCACCCGCACCAGCGACAGGGGCGCTGGGTCGAGCAGCCCGCCGAGTCCGAGCCCGTAGTGTTCGGGGGGCAGCGGGTGATCGCGGCGCAAGGCGACCCCGTAGGTGGCCGCGAGGAAGCCGAGCCCGACCGCGGTGGCCGCGTACTTGTCGGGCATTCCGTAGGAAAGCGCGGTCACGGCGGCGCTGGTGGCCAGCGCGACCCCGAGCGGCACGAGCCAGGGCCGGCGGCTGCGCGGCGCCGCGGCAGGCTCGGCCGAAGGCGGCGGCGGGCCCTCGGTCACCCACATTTTCCGCCAGTTGGGCGGCTCCGCGCTTCAGGTCGTCGCAGGTCTGGGATAAGGTCGCCGCCGCTCGATGTGCGGGCTCGGGCGACGACCCAGTGGTCGACGGGCCTGCACCGCGTCGGAGGAAATATGCTCGAACCGATCTCGCCGTCCCCGCAGCCCGCCCCCCGGCCCGTTCCACCGCTGGTGGGGGAAGAAGCAGAAGATCGCGTCGACCTGGCGAAGTGGCCGCCCGACGACGACGGCGCACCCGGCGGCGGCGCGCCGCAACTGCCCGGCGGCGGCGCCCCCGGCTCGTACGACATGGGGGACGGCAACTTCAAGAAGGGCCGCTTCAACCCCTTCGTGATCTTGATCGGACTCGTGGCCGTCATCGGCGGCGTGCTGTTCCTGTTCATCGGGCTCAAGAAGGACGCTGAGAAGCTCACTGTAGAGCAGGTCGAACAGCGGAAGAAAGCGACCTTCGTCCTGCCCAAGGACGAGCAGCTGCCGAAGTGGCGCGAGTGGGCGGCCTCGGAGGCCAGCGACGAGCTGGTGCAAGAGTCGCTCAAGCAGCTGGCCTTCGCCCGAGACCCGGCCGGCGTGGATCTGGCGATGAAGGCGCTGACCCGTCCGAGCGAGCCCATCCAGTCGATGGCCGCGACCTGCCTCAGCGAGTACGGCCTGCCCACCGCCGAGAAGGCCAAGGGCGCGCTGATGCAGGCCCTGCCCAAGGCGGGCCCGGGCGCGAAGCCGCAGATCGCGTGGGCGCTGGTGGTGCTGGGCGAGGCGTCGGCCTTCGACCAGATCATGGTGCTCTACCGCGCGGGCCACCTCTCGAAGGTGCAGCGCCTGGGCGGCGGCGTGGCGTTCGACCCCGAGAAGCTGGTGAAGCTGATCGACACCGACAAGCTGGCGACCATGGCGGGCGACGAGAGCGGCGCGGTGCGCCAGCTGGTGGCCACCGTGCTGTCGCGCAACGCGGCGCCGAAGTACACCGATGCGCTGATCAAGCTGGTGCAAGACAGCGACGCCGAGATTGCGCGGCAGGCCGCGCCCGGGCTGGGCAAGATCGGCGATCAGCGCGCGCGCGAGCCGCTGATCTCGGCCCTGAAGAAGACGGACAAAGAGAGCCGCAAGAAGTACCTGCACGCGCTGAAAGACGGCATTGGCTGCGAAGGTCTGCTGCTGGCGCTGGGCTCGAACGACAGCGACGTCGAGAAGGCCTGGTTCCAGACCAAGGTGGTGTTCGATCTGATCCGCGAGCTGCAAGACCCGCGCTGCGGCGACGCCCTCGGGAAGTTCATCGAGACCAAGCCTCACATTCACTGGCAGACCGAGGCCGCCACGGCCATGGCCGAGATCGGCGACGTGCGCGCGGTGCCGACCCTGGCCAAGCGCCTGCGCATGGACCCGCTGAAGATCTACAGCGATCAGTACGATCACGAGCAGCTGCTCAAGCGCGACGACCAAGAGCGCGTGGTGGCCACGCGCATGATCGCGGATCTGGCGGCGATGCACCCCGACAAGCGCGAGTACATCCGCAAAGAGGGTGAAGACGCCGTCATCTTCTGGATCCACGAGATGCCCTCGCCGCACGCCAACGGGCTGCGCGCGCTGGCGGCCATGGAGTCGACCAAGGACATCACCGCCTTCCGCAAGTGGGCGGACCCGGCCAAGCCGCTGCCGCTCGAGGGCCAGCAGCCGCCCTTCCCCGAAGAGTGGGTCGTGGCGCAGAGCGCCATGCGCTACGTGGGCTGGCTGAAGGACGAGCAGAGCTGGGCGGTGCTGGAGAAGTCGCTGACCCGTCGCGACCCGAAGCTGGACGTGACCATGGACGGCCTGATGGCCGGCGGGCTGGCGATCTTGGGCATGACGCTGCGCGCGCTGGGTGTGGGCGCTGCCGACGGCATGGCCCAGTGGCAAGACCCCCGCGGGTTCAAGCCGCTGCTCAAGTACATCGAAGAGCCGAAAGAGAACGAGCAAGCCCGCATGTCGGCGTGCGCCGCCCTGCCGTGGGTGGGCAGCAAAGAGGACATGCTCGAGGTGGCGAAGAAGGTGCAAGAGTACAAGAAGGCCGACAAGGCCGACTCGCAGCGCCGCGCTTGCCTGCTCGAGGCCTTCATTCGCCGGCCCATCCCCGGCGTGTCGTCGGCCCTGCTCCCCATGCTGAACGCCGAAGCCACGCTCGAGACGCGGCATCAGGTGGGCGCCGCCATCGGCAAGACCGGCTTCGACAAGGACGTCGAGGCCAAGCTGTTCGAGCTCTTGAAGACCGACTCGCTGCTCACCGACGCCGCGCTGGCCCTGATCTTGGGCGGCAGCCCGGACACGGCCAAGCGCGCGGTGGCGATGTTCGCCGACAAGCCCAAGGCCACGGTCGAGGAGCTGCAGAACCTCTGGTACGACGCGTTCGGCTACTGGTCGCACGAAGATCTGAACAGCGGCCGCATCTTCAAGTGGGTGGACAACGCCATCGCGATTCAGCAGGTCGAGCTCAAGGGCGTGCCGCAAGACTGGGCGCCGTTCTTGCTGATGAAGCAGTTCGACAACCTGCAGTTCGACAACGGGCCGCACTCGTTCACCCGCGTGGTGCTGCGCCAGCGGCTGATGCAGATGGCGAAAGACACCAGCAAGAAAGAGCTGATGGAAGGCGCGATTCGCACGCTGAAGTTCATGAAAGAGCAGGGCGTGCTGATGGCGCTGCGCGACGAGAAGGGCCCCACCGGCGAGCTGGCGTCTGCCGCCTATTTCGAGCTGATGAACCCCAAGGTCATCACCGACGTGAAGGTGCCCGAGAGCGCGGGCGACAAGGCTGGCGGGGGCAAGGGCAAGAAAGAGTGACGCGCCCGCTCGGCGTCGGCGCGGTGCTCGCGCTGTGTTGTGTGTTGAGCTGCGGGAAGGAACACCCCGCAGCCTCGCCGGCCGACCCGGGCCCGCGCATCGTGCGCATCACCGCGGCGCCCGGGGTGGTGGTCCGTCAGGCCTGCACCCCCAGCGGCCCCGAGCTGTGCTTCAACGCCCGCGACGACAACTGCAACGGCATCATCGACGAGGGCTGCGGCGTGGCCACGGGCCTGGTTCAGTTCGCCATCGCCTGGCCGCAGCCGGGCGCCGACGTCGACCTCGAGGTGATGGACCCGAACGGAGAGCTGGCCGAGGTGGGGCGCGCCGCCAAGAGCGGTCTGGTCAAAGATCGCGACTGCCCGGGCAAGACCAACCTGTGCCGCGGGCAGAACATGGAGAACGTGTACCTGGAAGACGGGGACCCGCCGCGGGGCAAATATCGCGTGCGAGTGCGGCTGGAGAAGCTGGGGGGCGACAACCCGCCGATTCAAGTGATGCTCGGCGCACGCGTCGGGCCGAAGACCTATTCGCTCGAGCTGGAGCTGACCAAGCCCGAGGACGAGCGCGTGGTCGTGTTCGAGCTGTGAAGGAAAACGGAGAAAGCATGATCAAGACGAGTGTCGCCTGGTTCGCCGTGTCGTGTCTGGTCGCGGGCTGCGCCAGCAAGCCCCCAACAGGCTCGGCGGCAGCGCCGGCCGAGAGCGCCCAGCCCACCGAGCCCCCGAAGTCCGACGGTCCGGGCCCGGCGGCCTCAACCGAACCCGAGACCCCCGCTCCCCCGAAAGAGCTGAAGGGCTGCGACAAGACCCTGCACGACTTCGACGAGGCACTCTCGGCCGCCAAGAACGAGTGCAAGAAGGACGCGGACTGCGCCTGCTTCCCCGGCCAGCTCTCGAAGATCCCAGGCAACGACTGCGGCGGTGTGGTCGACAAGCCCACCGGCAAGAAGCTGGATGCCCTGGTCAAGGATGCGAAGAAGAACGGATGCGGGACCATGGCCCAGTGCGAGCCGTGGACCTGCGAACCGATCTGCGAAGAGGGCCGGTGCCAGCGCGGCCCGCGGGCCAAGAAGAAGTAGTCACTGACCCGGGCAAGGGGTACGATCTTCCAGATTGTCCCGGCACAGGCTCGGTAAGGTCACCGGCGCGGTGGATGTCCCCCGCGGGCCCGACGTCATTCACCGCATCCACGTCGCGGCCGAGTGGCTCGAAGAAGGTGCGCTGATCGAGTTCGAGCTGCCGCGCAACCTGAAGTGCGCCGCGTGCGAGGGGGGTGGCTGCGACGCGTGCGGTCGCTCGGGGGCGGTGTCGGTGCGCGGCCGCAAAGAGCTGGGCGAGGTCGTGCAGGTCACGTTGCCGAAGCGGGACGAGAGCAGCCTCGAGTCCACGGCGTCGGGGCGCACGCTGGTGATCCGCATCCCCGAACGGGGCGGCATGTCCGACAGCCCCGCCCTGCCGCGGGGCTTGCTCTTGCTCAGCGTGGTCCCGGCGGATGTTTCCGATCCCGGGGTGCAGCGCATCGAGCGGCCCTTGCCGCCGCCGGTGCTCACCGAGGAAGAGGCGATGGCGCCGGAGCCCGTGGCCGAGGGCGCCGATGCGCCGGCCCCGGCAGCGGCGCCGCCGAAGGGCCGCGCCGCGCTCTGGGTCGCGGTCGTGATCGTGCTGTGGTTGCTGCTTCTGGCATGGCTGCGCCTGACCGGCCGCGGCTGATTTCGGCGCGTCCTGGTTGACGCGCAGCGGCATGACGCCCTAAGACCTCCGCGAACCCGCGCGCGTGGAGAGAGCCGCCATGAATCCCGTAGCGATGGCCGTCATCATTCTCAGCCTGACCGGCGCGTTCTTGTGGAGCGCGAGCCAGCGCTGGGGCCTGCTCAAAGTCGGCGGGCCCACCCACGAGAGCCGCTTCGATCGCATCGGCGAGCGCATGGGCCAGGTTTGGACCTTTGCGCTCTTCCAGAAGAAGATGCGGTACTACCTGGGCGCGGGTCTGGCGCATCAGCTGATCTTCCTCGGCTTCGTGGTGCTGCTGCTGCGCACGTTGATCCTCTGGGGGCGCGGCTTCGACCCCAACTTCAACCTGTGGGTGCTGGGGCCAACCGGCCCCGCAGGGCAGGTGTACGCGTTCCTGAAGGACATCGTGTCCACGCTGGTGCTGGTGGGTGCGCTGGTCTTCGTCTACTACCGCACGCTGAACAAGCAGCAGCGCATGACGCTCTCGGGCGAGGCGCTGCTCATCTTGGGCATCATCAGCACGATGATGATCGCCGATCAGCTTTATGACGGCGCGGCCATCGCGCTAAACCACAAGCTGGGGGCCGAGTGCGGCACGCGCAGCGCCGACTGGTGCGGGTCGGCGGCAACGCTGGTCAAGCCGCTGGGCCCCGCGACGGGCAGCGTGGCCTTCCACCCCTACCCCGAGCCGGTGGGCAGCCTCTGGGCGGTGGCCCTGTCGGGTGCCAGCGTGCCCACGCTGGTGGTGCTGGCCCATGCGGGCTTCTGGGTCCACTCGTCGCTGGTGCTGATCTTCCTCAACATCTTGCCTTACTCGAAGCACTTCCACGTGCTCACGGCGGTGCCGAACGTCGCGTTCAGCGATCTGACGGCCCCCGGCCGGCTGCGCCCGCTGGCAAAGAACACCGACGAGTTGATGGCCAAGGTGGAGAAGGCGATGGAGCGCGAAGACATGCTCGCGGCCCCCATCGGCTACGCGCGCATCGAGCACTTCACCTGGAAAGACGTGCTCGACTTCTACACCTGCACGGAGTGCGGCCGCTGCTCGGACAACTGCCCGGCGGCCACCACGGGCAAGATCTTGAGCCCCAAGTTCCTGACGCTGGACCTCAGGGATCACCTCTACGCTCGCCAGGAAGAGTTCTTGGAGCTGGGCGAGGTGCCCCGGGTGGACCTGACCGCGAAGCCCGCCGAGGCCGCGCCCGAGGGCGAGACCAAGCCGGAAGCGGAGGGCACCGAGGCCGCCGAAGCGCCGGCCGACGCGGCCCAGCCCGCGGCGGCGGAAGGCGAGAAGAAGCCCGACTACAAGCCCGTGGACCTGGTGCCCAACGTGGTCCACGAGGACGTGCTCTGGGCCTGCACCACCTGCCGCGCCTGCGAAGAGCAGTGTCCCGTGATGATCACCTACGTGGACAAGATCGTGCAGATGCGGCGTAACCTGGTGATGATCCGGGGCGAGAGCTTCCCGCAAGAGCTGAACAAGCCGTTCCAGGGCATGGAGACCAACGGCAACCCCTGGAACCTGTCCCGGGTCGATCGCGCCACGTGGTCCGAGGGGCTCGACGTACCGAAGATGGCCGAAAACCCCAAGGCCGAGGTCTTGTACTGGGTGGGGTGCGCGGCCAGCTACGACGATCGCGCCAAGAAGATCGCGCGGGCCACCGCAGCGCTGCTGAAGCAAGCCGGGGTGGACTTCGCCATCTTGGGCGAAGAAGAGTCGTGCACTGGCGACTCGGCCCGCCGCGCCGGCAACGAGCTGCTCTTCATGATGCTGGCCGAGGCCAACGTGGCCACCATCAACGGCTACCGCGAGCAGGGCGGCATCAAGAAGATCATCACCACCTGCCCGCACTGCTTCAACGCCCTGGGCAACGAGTACCCCGACTTCGGCGGCAAGTGGGAGGTGGTGCACCATGCCGACTTCCTGCTCGAGCTGGTCGCAAAGGGGAAGCTGAAGCCGACCCGAGGCGTGAAGGGCCGCGTGGTCTATCACGACTCGTGCTACCTGGGCCGCTACAACGAGATCTACGAGTCGCCGCGCGAGATCTTGCGCCGCATCCCCGGGGTAGAGCTGGTGGAGCCCGAGCACTGGACCCGGAACAAGGGCCTTTGCTGCGGCGCCGGCGGCGCGCAGATGTGGATGGAAGAGCAGAACAAGGACCGCGTGAACGTGAAGCGCACCTTGCAGCTGCTCGACACCGGCGCGAAGACCATCGCCACCGCCTGCCCCTTCTGCATGACGATGCTGACCGACGGCATCAAGAGCCAGGAAAAAGAGGGCGAGATCCAGAACCTGGACATCGTGGAGCTCTTGGCCACGGCCTGCGGGGCGGACGAGAAGAAGGTCGCGGCGGAGGCCGAGGCCGAGGCCGAGGCAGCGAGCGCCGAGGCTTGAGCTATACTCACGCCTGATGTCCGCTTCGCGCTTCCACGCCGAAGAGCCCGCGCCGCCGAAGCAGTTCGAGTGCGACGCGTGCGGCAAGACCTTCGAGGGCACGCCCGGGGGCGCCGGGCTGTTCCTCTGGACGCGTGGCGACGAGGTCCGTTACGAAGAACCACCGCTGTGCGACGAGTGCGCGCAAGAGATCACGGTGGGCGCACTCACTCGCTGGGACGTGGGCGAAGAAGAAGAGGGCTGATCACTGCAGGACGGCTTCGGCCAGATCCGGCTCTTTGATCGGTGGGCGGCGTTCGAGCAGCTCGAGGGCCGTGGCCCGGAGCACCATCGACGTCTCGGTGGCGCGCACCACTTCTTTGAGCTCGGTGCGCTTGCAGACCGGCAACAAGGGGATGGCCATCTCGGGCGGCGACCCGGGGTTGAGCACGATCGCGAGCCGCACCCGGCTGCGGCTGAGCCAGCGCACGGCCTGGGCGATCTCGGCCATGGCCTCGGCCCGCGCCGGACGGCGCGAGACCAGCCGGACCACGTCGTCTTCGGTGAGCTTCGGGTTCTGGAGCAAGAGGCGGATCACCAGCGGGTGGGGATCCGAGAGCAGCTTGTCGAACGAGCGCCGACTGGGCTTCCGG
>Ga0154020_10002200_pt1 | contig 23712 bp, 20 predicted proteins | sample Klosneuvirus_201_FD_109709 | JGI IMG/M metagenome (GOLD analysis project Ga0154020, IMG submission 109709) | Active sludge microbial communities from wastewater, Klosterneuburg, Austria - Klosneuvirus_20160825_MG | ecosystem: Engineered > WWTP > Aerobic digester > Activated sludge | place...
CGAATACCACCAGCTATGACTAATCCCAAAAATGCATTTCCAAGTAATCCACCAATGAATAGTGGAACTAAATAACCAACAAAAATGGCGCAAAATAAATAGTGATCATGTTGAAATTTAACCCATTTATTCTTTTCCAAATCAGGAGCGTTGATCGGTAAACTGACTGCTTCATGTAACATCATCCAACCGATATGGGCATACCAAAATCCTTTTTTGATGGAGTAGGGGTCGCGATCGGTGTCTTCATATTTATGGTGAATACGATGGTCACTGGCCCATTTTAAAGCTGATCCTTGAAAGGCTCCAGAGCTAATGAAGAGTAAGAACCACTCTAATATTGGGTGTGCTTCATAGGATTTATGCGCAAAAAGTCTGTGATAGCCCATTGTTATGCTTAAATTCGTCAATACGGCAAAGATAAGTCCAAATAATGAAATAGAGATAAGTTCTGACGTATTGTAATTATTAGCAAAAAATAAATAAAGAGCTAATAGAAGAGCTGAAAGAATTGGGTTTAAAATAAGAAATAATGTCACAGACCAGCAGATTTTTTTAAATTTTGATTTTACCTGTTCCACTCTAATTAATTCCTTCTTTTGTGTCTATTCACACCTTAATATTAGCACTTATATTTTGTTTAGCACAGAACAAAAAGATATCAATAGGTAATATAATCCATCAAACTTCTAATCAAAAACATTTTGTGTTGAAGATGTTGGACGTGAGTTAAATGAACCCATCTTTATTTAGATAAATTAATTGTTTTATTTTGAGATGAAGTTATTGGTATTGCGATCACAGATCACAGATCACAGATCACAGATCACAAAACACTGATGGAAATAGTCAGTATCACACCGTTTCAACCCGGGATCTAATAGAAGTTTATAGTTGGTTGAGCCCTTTCAAAATGGGATTACTATCTCTAGATTAAAGAGTTGGATCTTCGGGCCATGGATGTTTGTGATATTTTGCTTTAAGGGATGGACGCATTTCCAAGTATGCGCCTTTCCAAAATGATGCTAAGTCATCGGTAGTTTGAAGTGGACGCATATGAGGCCCTAATAATATGAGTCGTAATTTAATTTTACCTTGTGCAATCTTAGGAGTTTGTTTCCATCCGAAAGCATCTTGTATTTTAAGTTCTAAATTTACAATTCCAGAGAGATCATATTGGAGTCGCAAAGACTTACCTTTAATAGTTGATATAAATTCTGGAAGTTCAATTGTTAAAATTTGTTGTTGATCTCGTGAAAGCGGGTAACAGAAAAGTTCAGACCAATTCTTCTCTTGCATGTTTTGTAAACTTTTCTCTCCCATGCAAGCCAACTCAAGTGTGTCTTGTTCCCAATGGGAGAGTTCTGGCCAGTTTAATTGAGGCCAGAATTTTTTGGCTAATTCTAATCTCAAATACCATTGCGATAATGACGGAACAGTTTTTTTCCATTTTTCAAACGCTTGTTGTGCAATGATAATCAAATTTTCCTTCGTAATTGTTAATGGCTTAATATTCGGTTCTTCAATTGGAAGATCTCTAAAAAATTTTTGTTCCACACTCATCCAGGAATCTTTTTCTGAATAGAAACGTTCTTCTCGTTTAATGACAATCTCGCTCTTATAAAAATCCATAAGTGAACTTTTAGGGAGAGGATGGGCTAAATCCACAATGGCGTTCCCGTTTGATTCATTGGCATGGCCTTGTAAACAAAAAAACAATTCCGCATCGCGAACTAAACTGGTGTTCGATAGCTCAACTCCTTTTTGCCCCACCACCAGAGCTGTTTTTTCGTCCATACGTCTGCGCCGTGCGATTCGATCAGAAAAACTCGACAAAAGCAGTCGAGTGATATCAAGTAAAAAGTCATCCTTTTTAAAATCTATCGTTGAGATCGGCTCTAAAATTTTTGGATTTGGCTCTATTCTAGAGACAGATTTATGATTAGAATACAACGTGTTTTTTGAACGCTTATTCAATGATGTTAAAACTATTCGATTGAGCTGACGGAGTGATTGCTCATGGGTTTTGAAGTCGTAGGAAATTGAAGAACTATTGAGTGCTTGTAATCTTGGAATCAAATCGGAGTCTTTAGCATCAGAAAGATGATTCTCCAAATTTTCTCTAGACCAGGGATCTCGTTCGTTTAATAAAACTGCAATTTGAATTGCTAATAATTCAAATCCAGTTTGAACACCCTCATAAATCAAGGAGGCAAGCCTTGGACCGAGCGGGATTTGTTGGATCCATTCTCCCTTTAATGTGAGTTCAAAAGGTGGAGATTGATTTTTAAGAAGTCCCAATTGAAATAAAAATTGAATTGCGCGTTCGAGGTTTTGAAAGCTTGGATTTTCAAACCAACTAAAATTTTTGGGATCACTAATGCCCAGTTGAATTAAAGTCAGGGTCAAATCTGTTAAATCCTGATTGCTAATATCTGGAGGAGCAAAGTTTTGCATGGATTGATCATCAAGCTTACTCCAAAGTCGAAAGCATCGGCCGGCAAATTGTCTTCCGGCCCTTCCTTTTCTTTGTTCTGCTGAGGCTTTGCTAATGCGTGAGGTTTTAAGCCAAGGAAACAATCGTCGTTGATCCCATTGGAGTTCACGGGAAAGTCCTGAATCAATAACCGTATCAACACCATCAATAGTCAGACTGGTTTCTGCTACGTTTGTAGCTAAAATAATTTTAGGTTCGTTAGATTGGAGTACAGCATGTTGTTCTTTCAGCGAAAGACTTCCGTGTAAGGGAAAAACATTTCGATTTAATTGTTTCCATTGCGGATGAGTGAGTAAAGCTTTTTGAACTCTTTGGATTTCACTTAAACCTGGTAAAAATACCAATATGTGACGAGTATCATCATTATTATTACATACTTCAATAATTTTTGAGACCACACGCTCAATAAAGAGGTGGTTGGTATTAAGTAATTGCGATTGTTTGTCGTAAAATATGTCTACTGGAAAGGTGCGTCCTGGGACTTGAATTAAATCAGCTGGTGCTAAGTATTTCATTAAAGGTATTGGATCAATCGTGGCCGACATGATGATCATTTTTAGATCCGGTCGATGGAGTTGTTGTAATTCTCGAATAGCAGCGAGTCCTGCATCAGTGTAAAGATTTCTTTCATGAAATTCATCTAAAATGACAATTCCATACTCAGTGAGTGTTGGGTCTTTTAGCAGTTCTTGCATCAAAAGTGCTTCAGTAACCACGACTAATCGTGTTTGAGAAGAGGTGCAATCTTCAAAGCGAACTCGATAACCTACTTCATGTCCAAGCTTCCAATTATTTTCAGCAGCAATTCTTTCTGCTGACGCACGCGCGGCAATTCGTCTTGGTTGTAACATTAAAATTTTAAGAGGAGTTAATGGCAAAATATTGGGTGGAATACGAGTTGTTTTTCCTGCGCCTGGTGTAGCAATTACGACTAAATTTTGTTTAACTGTAAGTTTTTCATAAATCTCTTTAATAAAATTATCAATTGGAAGCTGAAGTATCAAGATCTTCTCCTTCTACTTAAAGAAGGTTTTTGCTTTTGAGTATTCATTTGACTTGATGGTCTTTGTTGTTTCAATCGGAGTGACGGTTTTGAGGATGAATTTTGAAAGGATTCTATTTTATCAGCATTATTTTTATAAATTAAAATAATAAATTCTGCTTTTTCAATACCCCGCTTGTTTAAAACAACAGTGAGATCTTTTGCTGTGCCTTCAAGAACTAATTCCTCATCTTGGGTGAGATTAACACCAAGTAGAAGTTGTCTTTTTGTAAAATTTTGATTGAGTTCCTCTAATAATTTCAATAATCGATAGGGTGTATCCATTAAAATGATTGCATCTTGATTGGTTCGAAGTTCTAGAAATGTTTTTATCCGAAGTTGAGTATCCGCTGGCAAAAAACCAGCAAAATAAAACTGTGTGATTTTTTGCGAAACGAGACTGAGTAAAGTCATAAGACTCGAAGCGCCTGGCACAGCACTTACTTTAATATTTTTTTGTCGACAGCGATTGACTAGCTGATATCCAGGATCGTAAAAAGAGGGAGTTCCGCAATCTGAGATGAGAGCCACTCGATGTTCTTCGCAGAGCTTAAGTAATTCCACTAAATCAGATTCTTGAGAATGCTCGTTTAGAACGTAGAGAGGTTTAGTTGATAAATTTAATTTTTTGAGAAGTGTTGAGGCAACTCTTTGTTCTTCACCTATAATATATTCTGTGTCTTGGAGCACTTCAAGTGCTCTCAGAGTTATATCCTTAGGATGTCCAATGGGAGTTGAAACAATATATAGCATAATTAAATTCTCACTTTGGTATTTTTATACCTGGTAAACATTACTTTTTATTATTTAATTATGAATAGATAACTAGAAACTTTCTTTTAGTCTACTTCCAATATCAATTTGTGTATTAATTTTTATTGGGTTCTAATTTCTTTTATTTCAAATTTTTTTCATATCTATAATCTGACCAAAATTTTTCATTCCACCAAGTAAAATCTGGAATCACATCAAATCGAGAGTAGCCAAGGCTTTCATATAGATGAATTGCTGGAGGATTAAACTCAAAAACACCTAGCTCAATTCTATTCCCTCCCTGAGCTATCACCTCATTTTCTAAATATTGTATCGCTATTTTTCCTAAACCACGGCCTCGGAATTCTTTTTCACCAATAACAATTCCAATCCATGCTGTTTTAGAATCAAATTTGCGAAGAGCATGATGATTAAAAGCAAAACTAAATTCTCCCACCAAACTCTCATCTACATACAATCCGTATCTTTGGGTTGAAGGGTCACAACTCAAGTCGCATTTGAGCTGCTCAAAATTAACAAACTTCTGATACTCTTCAGGCCCCTTAAACCAACGATATAGATGTCGTATCTGTGGATCATTCTGCCACTTTAACATGATTTTCATATCCGTATCAGACGGTTGATTTAATTTTTTTATTTCAATTTTCATATTTCTACCGAATAGCGGTTCATTTAAAGCGTTTGTCCCATCCATAAAATTGCAGGTGAACTGAAGGGTTCGTCTGCAATATATCCAATTTTGACATTTTGGTCAAAGTGAAGAGACGCTGACTGTATGTTTTGGAATAACAATGATGAAGACGGTGCTGTAAGTAAGAGTAAGGATCCTTTAGGATCTAATTGACGTATGCCATTCCATTGCAAGTTTGAGCCACCTTTCATTTTAAAAATGACTTTAGCGCTGACTCGATTTTCATTAATTATTATAGGTTTTACAAGAATAGCGATAGATAAAATACGACTTGAAGTGATGTTATTAGGAAGAACAATATCAATCTGTCTCTGTTCCTGAATGTTAGGGACTTCCCTATATTCAATTTTTTTAAACCAATTTATTTCTGGATTGAGTATGGCACAATTGCGTTGGTACACCCAACCTAATGGATCTATGGGAATACAAATGGGATCATTCGATACTTCGAGCTGATGGGATAAGAGTTGCCAATGAGAATTTTGGAGAGCAGGTGAATTTAAGTCGCGACTAATATTTAAACCATAGGGAAGCCAAGTCATTATAAACCATACAAATAAAAGCTTAAAAGGGGACCATGATTGCCATTTCTGTTTTTTAATCGAAGTATCTATAACATTACTATTGATTTGATTATGTAAGTTGGATGCATAGGCGGTTAAACTCAGTATGACGCCACTGAATCCAAGGATAACGTGACGATAAAGTGGAACGCTATTGAGATTTTCCATCTTAATATTCCACGTGTCACTCAAAACAAAAGTATTTAAAATGCAGTTAAAGAGTAAATTAAACAAGCCTACAACGAGAAGTGCATTAGCATGATTTTTATTTTTTTTGATTGTTGAAAGTAACTTATAGAGAGTCAAAATTCCAATTAGAGTGGAAAAGTATTTATTAGGATTAATGATTTTTCCAGAAGTAAAGCCTCCAAGCAATCCTAAAAAATAAAGTAAGCTAGCGATTCCCTTTTCTATTAAACTATAATTAACAATTGACGGAAAAAGTCCCGAGGTATGACTTAAAATCATTTGACCAATTTGGATAATACAAAAAATTATTGTAATAAAAGTGATCCTACGAAACCGAGATTGACTCACAATAGAAACCAAAATCATGGCTGGTGTTACGGCTAATAGTGCTGGTTTTGAAATGACTAAAATGGGACTAATCCAGCACCAGAAAGGGACTTCATTTTTGTTTTCGACCAGAGCTAAAGCAGTGATAATTGTTATAAAAAAACCTGCAAAATAAGTAAAATTAATAAAAGTTCGAGTCTCAAAGTCTGCGCATATTAAAACAATTATGACTGCGAGTAACCTCAAAGAATCATTTTTTACTAGTTTACGAAATGGATGAAGACAAAAGCTACCAACCATGAGTGATGTAAAAAAAATGGCTGTCCAAGTATAAAAAAATGGTGTGACCCTCGTTGATAAATTGAGTGAACGACCAATTAATGCCAGAATTCTTTGGGGCAATGGAATATAGCCGGAATCAGTGGCAAAAAATAGTGTCCAGATATTAGAAGAATGAGCATTCTCAAAGTAGTTAGTGGCCATCTCTGCCCACATCTCACCACCCAAAACCCATTTGGGTTGAAGTAGGATAAGATAAAGCGGATATAGTATAAGAATAAAATAGAAGTAATAACTCGATAAACTGTTCTTAGTTTCCATGGATTCAGTCGCAGACGCTTGATCTGTCTTAAACAAATAACTTTTTAATTTCAAAGCATATAAAAATAACATATGAGTAACTAAAGTTTTACCAAGGTAATTCGCGACCCTGACAATCAATAAAACAACCTGATTTACTTTTTGGAAGCTGGATCAGTTTCTCCCAAATTAATTTTGCGGAGTCTTCCGGCATAAGAGGTGCGTTACTGCCTCCCATATCAGTCTTGACCCATCCCGGATGCATCACAAGGGTTTGCAGCCAAGGATTATCGATAGTTAAACTTTTATTTATCATATTCAATGCGGCCTTAGAAGCACGGTAAGTGTAATAACCACCCGATTGATTTTCAGAGATAGATCCCATGGCACTAGTTATGTGCATAACTTTGGGGTTGGATGATTTTTTCAAATTAGATAAGAGTACTTTAGTGGTTAAGTATGGAATATATGAATTAACCAAGAATGTATCCATAAAATCTTCGCGAGAATCGCCGACGCGCATAATACCAGCATTATTAATTAAAATGTCTAAGGTGGTATTTTCGCCAATTTCTGAATTTAATTGTGAGACCATAGTCTCATTTGTTAAATCACAGGAAATAAAAGTTAGTGAGTTAAAATATTTTTCTTTTAAATCACAAAGTTTTTTGGACTTATTGGGCTCGCGAGCTAATGCAAAAACTTGATGATTTTGCGCTAAGGCAACCTGAGTGAGTTCTAAGCCAATTCCTCGTGACGTGCCGGTGATTAAAAGTCGCATTTTGACTCCAACTAGTTTTGAACGATAGTACGTGGTAATGGTGGAAGTTGACTCAATAAGTGAGTGCTTTGAGTATTAAAGTCTAAAGCCAGATCAGCTGGGATACTTTGTCCAGCGGGAAGTGATACTTTTAAAGGATCCACATAGTGATTGTTTTCATAAAATTCAAAATGTAAGTGAGGACCTGTAGAAAGACCAGTTGTTCCAACATAGCCAATCACTTGTCCTTGTTTCACTGCAGCACCAGGGTGAATTTTAGAGGCAAAGCCACTCAAATGAAGATAACGAGTTTTATAGATTCCTCCGTGGGCTAGTGCAATGGTTTTTCCTCCTCCGGCGGTATAATTAGACATAAGAACAACTCCATCACCAAGAGCTCGAATTGGAGTTCCTGTTGGAGCTGCATAATCCACTCCAAGATGTGGTCTGAAAATTTTAAGTTTTGGATGAAACCGCTTCATACTAAAGCCTGAAGAAATACGAGCAAACTCGATAGGGGAACGTAAAAAACTGCGAGATAAAGATTGCCCTTTAGTATCAAAGTATCCTCTTAAGCGTCCTGGTTTTTCGTAATAAATGCCTGAAAAAGTATTAGTATTGTTTTTGTATTCGGCGGCGAGAATTCGTCCCCAACCTATGATTTGCTTTCCAATATAATGTTGCTCAACGGTAAGACGCCATGAGTCGTTCTCTGTGACCTGCCTCGAAAAATCCAACTCATATCCAAAAATATCAGTAAGTTGAGCGATTAGTTGTGGATTCATTTTAGCTTGTCTTGCTGATTCCCAAAGTGAGTTCTCAACGGTGCCAGAAAAACTTACAATTCTTGTTTGAGTCTTATAGATATTTTGTTTGACGCTCCACTTTCGATCTTGAGTCAGAGAGAAGGAGAGTAAACGGGTGGGGTTGATTTGAAATTCTATACCACCCCAGCTGATGACGGGGTTATTGCTATAAATGAGACGATATTTTAATCCTAAGGGTAGTTTTGAAAGATCAAAAAGAGGCTTTGAGAGTCTGACAATTTGTTCTACGTCTTGCCCTGAAAAGCCTTGGTTAATCAATTCAGAATAAAGTGTGGAGTCTTTTTCAATAGCAAATGGAAAGTTATAATTAAGTGGTGAGTCTTGAACAATTTGGTTTTGAACTCTCTGTTGGTTGGGTGCATGTGCTTGAAAGCAAACAAAATAAGCTAAGGCTAATGTCACGATAACTTTTTTTGAGATGTGGGTATGAAAGCTATCAAAGGTCATAGTCAACAATTTCAAAACAAAATTTGTTAAATTAAAAAGCAACTCTTTCTCCTTGGTTAAGGCTATACTTTCTGAGCATGAAAGAGAAAATCCAGAATAAAAAAGAATAATTCAAGCTCATAAAAATCACAAAGTTTAAGCAGTCCAAACTCTTATCGTACAAAACAAAGTAGGCTTGAGTCTATTGCTTTTAAAATGTGACTTTTTAAATACATAATTAAAGCTCAAAAAATTAGCACTAAAGTCCTGTAAAATAGCTATTCAATTTCTGAATAATAACCTGCCTCAAGGCGTCATTAGCGATGTCTTCTTGGAAGAAAGGCTAATATTTGCTAATCCTTCGGGGCTTCTTAGGCTCAGGAAAATAAGTCTAGGTGTTTTGTGGAAAGAAGAAGATCCACATGTGGCTATTTTAAAAGCAATTAATTTGACACATTTGCTTCTGATGCAGATGCTAAAATCCCAAAAAAGAGGTGAGTATGGGACGAATAGTCGTTTTTTTGAGCTTAATAATTGTAACTTTTTGCGTCACGTCCTGCGATCGTAAAAGAGCTGAAATTGGTTCTAAAGAAAATCCGATTAAATTGTTTTTTGTTCCTTCCGTTGACCTTAAAGTTATTGAAGACTCTTCTAAAAAAACAAAAGAATTTTTAGAAAAAGAAACGGGATACAAATTTGAAATCTCAATTCCGCAAAGTTATATCGCTGTCGTTGAGGCTTTTGGCACTGACAGAGCTGATGTCGCTGCCTTAAATACTTATGGTTATTATTTAGCTCATACTAAACATAAAGTTGAAGCTCGATTAACTGTGGTGAGACATGGTAGTAATACTTATCAATCCCAATTTATAGTTAAAGCGGGGAGCAAAATTAAATCCATTGCTGATTTTAAAGGAAAAAAAATCGCATTTGTAGACCCAGCTTCAGCATCGGGATATTTGCTTCCACTTAAAATGTTAAGAGATAAAGGTGTTGAACCTGGTGAAATAGTTTTTGCAATGAAACACGATAATGTTGTTTCTATGGTTTATAATGGGCAGGTTGAAGGGGGAGCTACTTTTCATAGCCCTCCTTTTGAAGGAAAGATCGAAGATGCTCGTCGTTTAGTACTGACCCAATATCCAGATGTTGCAGAAAAGGTTCAAATTTTACAGTTATCAGAACCAATACTCAATGATCCTATTGTGTTTCGTGCCAGCTTACCAGAAACAATTAAGAAACAGATTACTGATGCCTTTCTTAAGTATGTTAAAACAGATGAGGGAAAGCTGGCATTGAAGGCTATTTATAGTGTTGATGACTTCAAGCAAGTGACCGATGCCGATTACGTCTCTGTGCTGTCTTTAGGAAAGCTCTCTGAAGAAGTGATGAAGAAATAGATGAAGCAAGTACAAATGGGTTATAAAAAAGTCATTTTATCGATCAAAGATCTTGTAAAGACTTATCCCAATGGAGTTCAGGCTCTTAAGGGTGTTTCCTTTGATGTGCGCGAGGGCGAGTTTTTAGTTATTATCGGATTATCAGGTTCAGGTAAATCCACTTTGCTTCGATGTATGAATCGCTTACATGATCCAACTTCAGGAACCATTTTGTTTGATGGTAAACAAGATATTGCTCATGTTCAAGGAGCTGCCGTTCGAGATGTGCGTCGTCAAATAGGAATGATTTTTCAACACTTTAATTTAGTCCCACGGTTTAGTGTTTTAAAAAATGTACTCTTGGGTCGTTTAGCTTATACACCGATTTGGAAGAGTGTTTTGGGTTGGTTTTCGGAGGAAGATCGCAATAAAGCATTAGAGCATTTAGCGTTGGTTGGTATTGCCGAAAAAGCTCATTTACGTGCTGATAACTTATCAGGTGGACAGCAACAAAGGGTGGCTATTGCTCGCGTTCTTTCACAAAATCCAAAAGTTATTTTGGCTGATGAACCTGTTGCAAGTCTCGATCCTGCAACTTGCCACACAGTGATGGAATATCTTAAAAAAGTGAATGAAGAGTTGGGAATTACAGTTGTTTGTAATCTTCATTTTTTAAGTTTGGTTAGACAATATGCCACTCGAGTCATTGCATTGAAAGAGGGAAGAATTGTTTATGAAGGAACCCCTCAAGACATTAACGATCAATGGTTTGAACGAATTTATGGAGAAGGCGCAAGAGAAGTTCACGTTAACTGATGAGTATTATGTAAGCCTTGAAGTGAGTATTTTGGAAAAGGATTATCTTTATGGATCAGTATCGATTTCGACGATTATTGTTTGATTCTCTAAACTTTTCATTTGTAGTCATGGTTTTGTTTTTTTTAATACAAAAACCAAATGAAGATCAAATTTTAGAAAATATGAATTTCTATGCCGGTTTAGTTGCTGTTTTGATAACAGTTGGAGTGGTATTAAGTGAAGTGATGTTGAAATTGAACAAGGTCACTTTGGGTGAACTGACCTTTGCTCCTCCGGTACGTAAACATCCTCGCTCTCAACAAACATTATTAGGATCCTTCTGGGGGACACAGTTTCTTGTTTCTCTGGCTTTAACTTTATGGGTCGGTTGCATTGTGACAAAAGCAAACCTTTGGGAATTACTGGATGAAAAGGGTGTTAATGGAGCTATTCACCTCTTTCAAGCCTTATTTGATCCCAATTGGAAAATTCTCCCACAAGCCATTGCCAATGTAGTTATAACTATATTTATGGCTTTTATTGCCACAGCATTTGCGATTCCTGTCGCTTTTATTTTGAGTTTTTTTTGTGCCAAAAATATTATGAAAAATCCCGTGGCACTTTTTATATATTTTTTTCTTCGAACTTTATTTAATTTTATGCGCTCCATTGAAGCTTTGATTTGGGCCATTATCTTTTCGGTATGGGTGGGAATAGGCCCCTTTGCTGGGATGTTGGCTTTAATGATTCATTCCATTGCGTCACTTGCAAAACAATATTCAGAAATGGTGGAATCAGTGAGTGAAGGCCCGATTGAAGGAGTTCAATCGACTGGGGCATCCTTTTTTCAAACAATTTGGTTTGCAATTGTTCCACAGGTGATTCTTCCTTATATTTCTTTTACAGTTTATCGTTGGGATACGAATGTGAGAATGGCCACGATAATTGGTTTTGTCGGTGGTGGTGGTATTGGTACGATGCTTCTCAAGTATCAAGGTCAAGCCATGTGGAATGAAGTGGGTACCATTGTGATTGTGATTGCATTTGTTGTTTGGGCTATGGATCAAGCTTCAGCTCTTATTCGTGACGCTCTAAAATAGATTTTGTTGAATTAGTCATTCTATAGAACTTATCAAAAGATCTATAGATTAAATACAAATGCATACAAGGAGGTCGTTATGAGTTCCGATATTATTTTTCATCAACTCTTTGAGGCTGAGTCTTCTACATATACGTATCTAATTGCTGATAAGAAGTCTAAAGAAGCAGCAATTATTGATCCAGTTTTAGAAACTGTAGATCGTGATTTGAAACTTATTGAAGAACTTGGTCTTCGCTTACTTTATGTTTTGGATACTCATATCCATGCTGATCATATTACTGGCGCTGGTGAAATTCGTAAACGAACACAAGCAAAAACAGCAGTGAGTCATAAGGCCGAGGTCCAATGTGTTGATATTCTTCTGGATGAGGGGCAAGAGCTTTTGCTTGGCTCTAAAAAAATAAAAATTATTTCGACACCAGGTCATACTGATACATGCCTGACTTATGCTTTCGAAGGAATGTTATTCACTGGAGATGCTCTTTTGATCCGAGGATGTGGTAGAACTGATTTTCAACAAGGTTCTTCTGATAAACTTTATGACAGTGTTCATCAAAAACTATTTAAGTTTCCCGATGAAACTATTGTATATCCTGGACATGATTATCGAGGACAAACTTCCTCTACGATTGGTTTGGAAAAACAATTCAATCCTCGTTTAGGGGAATCAAAATCAAAAGAAGAATTTAAAAAAATCATGTCTGAACTTAAGTTAGCTAATCCTAAAAAAATTCATGAGGCTGTACCTGCTAATTTAGCCTGCGGGACTCGAAATGATGAACGAATTTTACATCCACAAATGGTGGATGGGATTCCAGAAATAAATTGTGAAGAACTTTATGCTCATTTTTCAAAGTTAGAATTAAATAAAATTAAGTTAATTGATGTAAGGCAACCTAATGAGTTCAACAATGAATATGGTCACATTAAGGGTGCAGCACTTGTTACACTTGGCCCTGAATTGACTCAATTTCTTGAAAAGGGCAATACTAGCGATGAAATTGTTTTTATTTGCCGAAGCGGAGGACGATCTGGTGTTGCCACTGCAGAAAGTATTAGGCTTGGTTATAAGCATACGATGAATATGGTAGGCGGGATGATACATTGGAATGAACGAAAATTTCCGATTGAAATTGATTAAGAACCTGTAATAAAATAAATTGGTTAAGTTATTTTTTTACAGATTCTTAGGGAGAATTAAAAACATCCTTTAAAGTGAGGATCTATGCAGCAAGATTGGATTAATGCCTTAGGTGGTGGAATCATTATAGGACTTTCAGTTTCTTTGATGCTCTTTTGGAATGGGAGAGTGACTGGGATTAGTGGAATAATTAATGGAGCTTTGTTTCCAGTTAAAGGAGATACGGCTTGGAGAGTGATGTTTGTTTTTGGATTAGTTTTGGGTGGTTTGGTGCTAAAATTCATGAACCCAAATATTTTCTCGGGGGGGTTGCTCACGGATACGTGGACCACTGTAGTAGCAGGTTTACTTGTTGGATTTGGAACCATTTTAGGAAGTGGTTGTACAAGTGGCCATGGAGTTTGTGGAATAAGTCGACTCTCACCTCGCTCCATTGTGGCCACAACGACATTTATCATTGCTGGTATTGCTGCCGTAGCCATTTTTAGAAAATTAGGAGCAGTACTATGAAAAGTGGTCTAACTTCATTAGTTGTCGGATTTCTTTTTGCTATTGGACTTGGTATTTCTGGTATGATTCAGCCACAAAAAGTGGTGGGTTTTTTAGATGTATTTGGTAACTGGGATCCTTCACTGTTGTTTGTGATGGTTGGTGCTATCAGTGTTCATTTTGTTGCTTATAAAATAATCAGAACTCGAAAAACACCTTTGTTTTCGTCAGTATGGCAAGTACCAACCAAGAAAGAAATCACTCCCGCACTCGTTATTGGTTCCATAATATTTGGTATAGGATGGGGTCTGGGTGGCTATTGCCCTGGACCAGCAGTCACTTCGCTTGCGAGCTTTCAACTCAGGCCAGTCATATTTGTTTTTAGCATGCTTGTAGGAATGTTTATATTTCGATTGGTCGATCAAAAGTTTCAAATTAAAAAATGAGATTAATTAACTCGTGCATTAATTAATTGTATTTATATACTTAAACTTAATTTAGTTATAACCTGAAGCCAGCGTTTTAAGAATGGTGGATTTTTATGAAATTAAAGTTTAACCAATTTCTATATGCCGTCATAAATATTGTGAATGCACTAATAATCCTAATATGTCTTTTTAGTCCTTTGACTTTTGCAATAGAAGACCAGAATGAATATAAATCAGGAAGAGTGATTTGTCAGGAGAATATTTCAAAAATAAAGAATGAAATACCTTATTGGATACAGGTTCCAAAATATTACGATCCGACTGAAGATCCAAAACAAACAGGAACAACAGAGATTTATGCCTATACTCTGCACCCAATCAATTACAGCAAACCGACACTTCTATTTTTTGTTGGTGGGCCGGGAATGAGCAGTAGAACCCTTCAATTTGATCTTCCCAACGTCAATATTATTTATTTTGAACAACGAGGAATTTCTTGTTCAAGACCTTTAATCAAGGATGATTTTTTTAACCCAAAATTTTATAGTTCAAAAAATACAGCAAAAGATGCTCTCGCAATCATAAAAGCTCTTAATATATCGGAAGTGACAATCTATGGCCATTCCTATGGTACGATTCCCGCTACAATTTTCGCATCACTCTTTCCTGAATATACAAAAAATCTTGTACTAGAAAGTGTTATCAATACGGCAGATGAGACGCTCATTCATTCAAAGTTGAAAAAAACAAATCTTCAAAATCTTTTTGATTCATATGATATAAAAATGCAAAATAAAATTATAAATATTGGAGAGACTCTGGCGCCTGCAAACTGGTTTTCAAAAGCTGGCACGATGATGTTGTATTTGAATGATGGAATTATAACTTATAAAAGATTTTTAGATAAACTATTGGAAACTCCTGATGATAATATTAAAAAAGCAATTGAGTATTTTTATTACACTAATTCAGATGAAGATCCATTGTATTCAAGTCAAGTAACTTTAGGAATGTTATCATGTCAGGAAACCTTGGTCGCAAAGAGAAATTTAAATTCACTTTTGATTTTTAACAAACAAAGAAAGCTTAAGTTTGAGAAGGCTAGTTCATTTTTTAATTCTTATTGTCGTCAACTTAATATTGAAATTCCTAGAGATCATTTTTATAAGGCTAAATACTATCCAGTTAATAGTCCGGTTTATTATTTTCTAGGTGAATCGGATGGAGCAACCGATAAAGATCAAGGAGTTGATCATTTTAACACTGTCCCTCAAGGCAAACGTCATCTACTCATCATGAAAAATGGTGGGCACTTGTCTAATTTAGGTTTTATAAAAGACAGTAGGCCTTGTGATCCAGATTCAAGCTGGGATCATTGCGAATCACAAATTTTAAATCAACTTCAAGTTGACATTTTTAATTCAATTATTCAATTTAATGCACTTGATTATAAGCAAATTAATGATTTTAATCAATTGAGTCAAAACCCTTGGTTCGTAGTGAGCTCTTCTTTTCAAATGTCAAATTAATCATTTATTTTTTTTACTTAGATAAGATTTTGACAAAGTAGTCTTTTCAGTAATATCAATTATTTTTTTCTAAAATTGTGAAACAGTTAACAGAATTTAATTTATATTTAATAAATGTAAATAAAAATATAAAAAACTGTATTCAATTTGTTTTGTGAGGTTGAATGATTAATATTAAAAGCTGTAGAACCAGATTTAGAAAGTTAATTAAGTCTATTATGAAATTAAGTTTAAACTTCAGATTCTACTTTTTGATGTTATTTTTTACTTTTGTCTCAATGCATACAATACTAGCTGAACAAAAAAATAATAATACTAAAAACGAAATATTAACTGAAGAAATATCTGACTTTAGTGCATCAGGTGATTCAATAAAGCATGCTACAATTGATGCAAGATATAAAATTGAATTTATAATTAAATCATTGAGAACAAATAAATCAAAATTAATCTCTCTTGAAGAGTTGCTTAGATTTAAAAAAGTGAAATCAAATATAAATCATTATATCGAAAAAACAAGAGGCATGTCTTTTGAACTTTTAAAGACAAATTGGTTTAATAGAAGTGAAGAGCAAGTTCAATTTTTTGATAAAGTGTTTGAAATATTGAAAGATGAAAAATGGAATTTACAAACACAAGCAATAGAATTGAAGAATATATCTTATCTACTGGATGAACAATTGACTGCAATTAAAACTAAACTTGAAAGATTAGAGATCATTAAAAGAAGTAAGGCAATCTCATCATTTGTAGAAACCCAATTGAATACAGAAATAAACACTCTTAGTTTGTTATCAAAAAAAGTAAAACAAGTTCAAGCAAATCAATTGAGTGCACAATTCGAACAGGTTGATGAACTAGAAGAAGTATTTGAATTAGCAACTCGTGCAAATTGGAGTCAAATTTATGACACGCAAAAAGTTGTTGATCGAGTTTTTCTTTCAAATTTTCAAATAGATCGATCTGTTTTTATGTTGAAGGCAAATGCTGTAGGTGTCATTTCAGAAATCAAAACTAAAAGCTTTAGAACTGACAATAATTCGCAACAAACTTATTACTATATCAATACGACCTTTGATCTTTGTATCGAAGAAGCTCGTTTTAATAAAAATTGTAGCGATGAACATATTTGGATTGAATACAATCCCATTCAAAATACTGAATTAAATGGAATTTTATTTATCGAAACGAACTCAAAAAATAAAATTCCTCAGGTTGGAGATAAAATAAAAATTATACAGGATGGTGTAACTGGGTTTACGCAAATGCCAATAGATGAAATGGATTTGAACGATGAGTCTGAAGAGATTTCATCGGATTTAAATAATGATGATCAAGATTATATAAATATGGATCAATATAATGGCATTAAAGGAGTTAAGAAAAAAATAATCTCTGAAATTCCACAAAAATCTAAAGTGATAAATCTAATTAATGCCGCCAATGGTTTTTCAGTTTCTTGCCAAGAGTATATTCAAAAAGATGGTCAATTTGGTACTATTGGTAAAGCAATATTAAAAAATATAAATTTAATTTCAACGCCTATTCTCTTTCACAATGATATTGGAGATTTAATACCAGTTCCTAAAAAACTATGTCCTAATTATTCAACTTTTTCACAAGCTGAAAAAGTTGATTTTATGATTTATTATGGTGCTGCTATTGCTATGGCAGAAAGTAGTTGTAATTCTCATATAAGGGCAAAGGGACCTAATGGGACTCTTGTTGGTCAATGGCAGCTACATCTAGGCAAGACTCATGCTTATGCAAATGGTGTTTGTGGTAAAATTAATCCATCGATTGGTGAGCAAAATACAGTTTGTGGTTTGAAAATGTTGAATTATTATACTGGAATCCCTAGTAATTCAAAAAAAGAATTCTTCTATAAAGGTAATTATTGGGAGACAATGCATTATCCAAGACCAGGTGCTAAAAGGGCATTAACTTTATTACATAAATTTCCAACGTGCCATCCTCAAAAAAAATCTCCATTAAACTTAAATTGATAGGTTTATTTTGTTAGAATTGGTATTCGATAATTTATAGCGTTTAATAGTTGTAACCGCCCCCAAGTATGAATTTCTACATAATTAATACCAAAATTTATTGGTGTTTTATCGATGAGATCAACTATAAATTTAGCTTCATTGGTTGAGGATGGAAGTCTTTCTTCATGCCATGTTGCTTTTACTTCGCCCTCCTTGATGGTAGTTAAAATTACTTTTTGTTTATCTCTATTTTCTAAAAAAGCATTACTTTTGTAATTTTCCCATTTTACTAAATGTTCTTGATTCGCACTTTTAATAATTTTCGGAAATGGAGGTAATTTATTATTTTGATTGAACTCATCTAAAAGAAAATCAAATTGCTCAACCTGATTATCATATTCAATAGAAATCGAATACACGCCAGAAGATAAGGGTTCTTGTAATCCTGTGTAGCGTCCCAACCAAATTTTATGTAAATTAGTAATTTTTGAAAATTCATTTCCTTTCATTTTTATAATTGGTTGAAATCTGTGGCTTAAAGTTAAACTTGTGAGGGTGTTTAATTTATGGGATTGAATTTCAAAATCAAGTGAATAATTGAGTCCAGCACCTTGTTCTTGATTTATTGAATTTACGATAGTAACAGCATCGATAACTCTGTTATATGGTGTTGTCACCAGTTTTGGAGTGATCCCTTTATGATAAGCAGCAAAAAGATTCTCCTCTGCTGATTGCCGAGCAAGGGCTTGTTCTTTAGGATCTAAAACTAATTTAAAAAAATGACTATAAAATAAATCATATTGACCTGATAAAAAGTAACCGATTCCGACTTGGTTTGATTTTCCCCAGTGTTGGCTTGAAGTATTGGCTTGAAGTCGATTTGGCTGAAATAGGACTACAAGAATGGTAACTAAAATCAGTTGTTTTAATTTATTCACTAACCCACCTTTTTAAATCGATACCCAATTCCGCGAACTGTTTCAAAAAAATCTTCGGAAAGAACTTGTCTTAATTTTAAGATATGATTATCAACAGTTCGAGTAGAGGGATAGTCATCATAACCCCAAACTTTATTGAGTAACTCATCGCGACTAAATACTTTATTAGGGTTTTCAATAAAAAGCTGTAGCAGATCAAATTCTTTTTTTGTAAGTTCTAGAAAGTGATTTTTCCATGAAACAGTACGAGACTCAATACTTAAAACAATACCATTGATCTCAAGTTGTTGTTCCTTCATTGTCTCGTTGATGGAATTTTTAATTCTTAATTGAGTACGAACTCGTGCAAGAAGTTCTCTAGGCTCAAAAGGTTTTGTGAGATAGTCATTAGCACCGAATTCAAGTCCTAACACTTTATCTGTCAATTCTTGGCGTGCAGTGAGAAAGATGACGGGAATATCTTTTAATAATTGATCTTTTAATAATTCAACGCCCTGTCCATCTGGTAAATTCCAGTCTAGTATAACGAGATGAATGCGTTCTTGTTTTAAGATCGATTTTGCTTTTTCGATTGTAGAGGCAACTTCTATCAAAAAGCCTTCCACTTTTAAATAGTTCCTTAATGGCTCTGATACATTTGTATCATCTTCAACTAACAAGAGTTTTTTCATTTTTAAGTTCCTTTATATAAAATTGAAATCGTGTGGGGTTTGTTTTAATACTGAGTCTTCCTCCCATCATTTGCACAATACGTGAAACAATAGTCAAGCCTAGGCCCATTCCTTGGCTGCCTTCAGATTTTAAAAATGGAGTTGTTAAATCTTTGAGGTTTTTATTAAGAGATCCTTGATCTGATACCTCAATATTCAAAAATTCGTCTTTTAATTCGATTTTAATATGGACAGGAGGGGCACCATGAATAAGAGCATTTTTTATGAGATTGGTTAAACAAACGCTGAGCCAATATGGATCCGTGGTAAAGGCTCTATCGTCGCTTAGGAACGTGATACTAATTTTTTGCAAATAATCAGCTAAAACTTCTTTTATATAGCCATTGAAAGATTCAAGTGTAACAGATTTGAATTGAAAAGGGATTTCAGATGATTGTGAGGTTCGCAAATATTGTCCTGAGGCATGTATAATTCGAAATAGTCTTTGAATTTGTCCACTCATGCGAAGAAATTCTGTTTGAGCATCACTCGGAATAGCGTCATAGGCGTTGCGATAGACTTCTAAAGAAAGCTGTAAGCTTGTAACTGGGTGACGAAGTTCATGAGCAATTGTTTGCATCATTAGTTCGCGATCTTTCCAAAATTGTCTTTTTGTTGAAATAAGACGAGTTATTAAAGCTATAATTATTAAAACTGCGAGAATCAGAAATGATATTATAGAATAAAGAAAATACTTTGAATCAAATAAATTAGAAAGAGTATTCTCTTTAACCAAATAACTGATGGGAATTGGATTTGTGGATTTCATTATTGTATAGTTTTTGGTAATAAGCATTGGTTCGCCATGTATCAGCTGATTTAATTGATCAGGGGTGAGTTGACTATACAGTTTATAAGGCTCTTCTAATAATTCTGTTTCGTCTAAAATATTTGAAATTTCAAGAAAATGTGTTTTATCAAACATAGAAAGCAACCACTCTTTAGAAGCGAATTCCGCGTGGCCAGATTGATGAGCCTTGAGTACCCACGAAATTCCTAATGGAGTCATATAGGGGGGTGACATAAAAAAAGCATTAGAGAGTGAGTTTTGTATTTTACAATGATACATAACCCATTGGAGCAATTTTTTATGGATTGGATTGTTTTGTGATTCTTGAGTGATTAGTTTTAAATTGAGATCTTTATCTTTTAAACAAGTTGATTCAGCTCTTAGAAGAGTTTGTGTTAGCAAATCCATTTTTCGAAGTGAAGGAAATATTGTTGTGGGTATCACAAGTTCCGCAGCCATTCGACTCATTAAAATCTGATTTAACTCTAGTTTCCATTCTGAGGCTTTAGCTAGGCTTGTAAGCCAAATAATTAAAATAAATGTGAAAAATCGCATATTTTAATTATAATTGACCTCTCTTTTTCATTCAATCAAATCAAGAGCCTAAGGCTAGGGAGTTTCTTCAATTTTTTATACTGCTAATTTGATTCAATATTTACCGAATTTGTACATAAGTCTTAAATTATAAATCTTTATAAATTAATAACTGGCCAGTCCCTATGTATATAACTAATGTCGATAGAGGCACTCTTCAGAAAAGTAGTGCTCGCCATTGGCTTAGCTCCGAGCTCGTTTATCGAAGTCTATGTTGGCATCAGTTATACATAGGGCTGGCTAATTAAATAAATTACACAAAAATGAATTAAAAATGACAATTCTATGACATTTGCAAGCGAATTTCTATTTATATTCAATGTAGGACTAAAAATGAGATTTTAATAAATAATTGTGCGAAGTAAAAAATGAATCTTCAAAATCTAAAATTTATTTAAAATCGAAAAGTAGGACTATTTTGGGTGCACCAAAATAGATTAATGTTAATTAAACGTTTGTCTAGGATAGATTAATGATAAGAATTGATATTAAAAATCTATATCGATTTCTAAATAGTTTTAAAAAAAAGAAATATTTTTTTATTTTTCGTACTAACTATAAAGGAGATAAAATGACCAATTCAATAGTTACAAAAATTAACACAGTTGTTCGTTTAAGTTTAATAATCGGACATTGTTTAGTATTTTCAAAAGCTTTACTTGCTAATGAGGTGAATCCACCTCAAAAGCTACCAGAAAAGGAAATTACATGTGATGAACTTAGCTACAAATCAATTCTCAACTCACATTGGATTTACTATGAGTCACAATATAAGGGAGTTGATTCTTTTCATATAGCTGTCGATGAAACTATACTCGGTACAGAAGAAATATATCTGAACTATGTTTCAAAAGATTGTTCAAGTAATGATTCAGGTTCCAATCAACTCTGTAAGTTTTATTTTAAAGTTTATAGAGTTCTTCCAAATAAAACTATCTCTGATACGCAAGAAGATCTGACTCTTGATTTTACTCAAAATAAGATTTTGAGATCTAAATTTGAAAATGGAAATGTAAATCGCTCTGAATTGTCCTTGCCTCAAAGCTGTGCTCATCTTTCTGCTGAATATATTGAGCGTGAAAATCAATTAATTAAAAGAGCAAGCAATTTGCAGAAGAAAAAATAAAAAACTTATTATAGAAGCCAAGGTATTGAATGTATAGATTGTGTTATTGATTGGTTTAAACTTTTCTTACAAATTCAGACTTTAAGTTTATAGAACCAATACCATCAATCTTACACGCAATATCGTGGCCATCACCGCCATCAACGAGACGGATATTTTTAACTTTTGTGCCAACTTTCACTACTGAAGAGGAACCTTTTATTTTAAGTTCCTTAATCACTGTCACGGAATCGCCAGAAGTTAACACGTTGCCATTGGCATCGCGGATAAGATTGTCTTGATTTTGGGGGGTGGTGTTTATCTCAATGGCACTCGTTTCTGAAGACCACTCATGACCACATTCAGGACAAATCCAAAGAGTGCCATCATGATAGATATTTTCAGAATGACATTTGAGGCAATTTAATTCATTTTTCATTCAAAACCCTTTAAAATTTTTATTAAAATAATATAGTAGAGTCTTTATATACAAAGTATGCTTATATTATCAAGAAAAGATTGTGACGCTTTTTGAGTAATAAAATCGTCTTAGTTGTAATTATTTATTATTAGTATCTATTATTTCAGGTACTGGAGTAGATGATGAATAGGACCCCACTGAAAAAGAATTTAAATAAATATCACTACCTTTTTTAATTCCATCAACATTTTTTGCGCATTTTGCAACAGCTCTTCCATAAGGAGGCGTGCCAGGATTATATCCATTAGCAATTTTTTGCCTTAATTCAAAAGTATAATTAGGCTTATAAAAGGGGAGCGAATTTAAGTCAACTTTTCCATCACGAATAGTTCTATCATAAATATAACCCGCTCCTACTGCGATATTATGAATAGGATTTAAAGGGTTAAATTTTTCAGTGAGATCGATTTTATTTTTATCAGAATGAGTATAAAATAAATCAGGTGGTTTAGTGCTGGTTAATGCGAAGAAAGTACGAAACTTTCTATGAAAAGAGCAATCGAATCGTGAAGGTGATGCCTTATTACCAAGAAGTTCTTGAACTGCTTTTATTGCTGGCGAAGTTATTTGGGTTAAACCCTTTCCATTTCCATTTGATGCAGATGGATTAAAAGTATTTTTACTAGGCGCTATAGGTGAGACATATTTATCATTTGGAAATTGATAAAGGTGATTTGCAATACTAGATGCCCCATCTGGTTGAATTGTTTCTCGGCCCAAAATACATTGAGTTAGTGGGTAATCAATAGTAAAAACTTCTGCAGCCAGTTGTGCTAAATGAACGATACAAGACTCTATTCCAATATCATTTTTGCTTTTATTTGCATTGCAAGCTTTATCATATTGCTTGAATGCAAGCGTATTTTTTTTATCAAGAATCATTTTATCCAATATAGGAGTTGGACTGCTTTTCCAGGATTTATGTAGAGTTTGGAAAAGAGTATTTTGGGGTGTATTTTCAGTACATTCTTTAAACTCTTCATTGTCCATCCAGGATTTATTGAGTTTATAAACGGCTTTATATTTTCTATTATTCAAATCAACTTTTAATAACAGAGATTGTTGAGCTGTTATTTCGCTTGGTTTATTATTAGGAATAGGTAGTGATAATTGAGAAGTTGTAGATGATTGAGTTGAAGAATCGAGTTCTAGTTTGATGCTTGATTCTTTAGGTTCATCCGAATTCATTGTTTGTTTCTGGGCAGGTGGCCGTTGAGGTTTATTATTTGGTTTCACAATTTTATTTGAATTTGATTTTGCCTGTTGTTTGCTTTGAGCAAAAAGTGAAAATAAAATGAAAAAGAGTAAAATAAGAGTAGAAACCTTCATGTTACTATTCAATGCATACCGCGTGCCATGAAGAAGTACGTTGAGCTTCAATATTGAGAAATTCCTTGTCTACTTGTTGATCATGCGATCATTGAATGTTAGACAGGACATACCCGAAATTTTTCACATAAAATTTAGTTTTAGTTGTTGGCGGCACTTGTAAGAGATTGACGCTGCACTAAAAAAGTAGACTATTGACATCATGAAAACACACGAAGAAGTCGAAGCAATTTTAA
>Ga0154020_10002201_pt1 | contig 23709 bp, 21 predicted proteins | sample Klosneuvirus_201_FD_109709 | JGI IMG/M metagenome (GOLD analysis project Ga0154020, IMG submission 109709) | Active sludge microbial communities from wastewater, Klosterneuburg, Austria - Klosneuvirus_20160825_MG | ecosystem: Engineered > WWTP > Aerobic digester > Activated sludge | place...
GAATCCGACTCGCAGTCAAAGAGGCCGTAGTGGTGACTGGTATCGCCCATTACTTTAAAATGTTCTCCGTAACGTGAGCCTTTCAACATTTGTGCCGTGTTGCCACAGACAGGGACCGCCTTACCTTTTTCAAAAAGATGATGATCATCTAGCATAAAAGCATTAGGGTTTTGTTTTATTGTTCCTAAATAAATAGCTACCTGACCAAAATCTTCACAGCGATCTTCTAAATTCATTTTAAATGCTCTCACCGTCATGGAATAAAATTCGATTAGTCCCGCTTTTTCTGCAATCTCTGGGTTGTGGAGTGTTATGGTCGATCGAGAGCTGAGACGATAATCAGCACAGCCTAAACGATTCAAGAGGCGACGGAAATCTTCGGTATAAAGAGCGCCACCAAGACATTCGCCTACCAAGAGGTTATCTTTTTTAAGATTCTCAGGAATTCTACGATTAGAAAAAACATCTGAAAAATAGAGTTCCCCACCAGGCTTTAACACACGAAAAATTTCAGAGAAGACGCGATCTTTACTCGGTGAGAGATTGATTACACAATTGGAGACAACAACATCGATTGAATTGGATTTAATTCCGATTTCTTCGAGATCCTCAATGTAGCCTTTGATGAACTCAATATTGGGTTTGGAATAACCAAACTTTTTGGTGTGATAATCTAAATGCTTTTTGGCAACTTGAATTTGTTCGTCGGTCATATCGACGCCGATAACTTTACCATTTGGACCCACAAGTTTGGATAAAAGATAGCAATCGCGACCCGAGCCGCTACCGAGATCTAGCACTGTTTTTCCTTCAAGCCCGAAGGGAATAGGGGAACCACATCCATAAAATTTATCTTTTACTTCATCATGAATGTCTTTGAGGATTTCGCGCAAATAGAGAGGCATCGCGTCGGGGGTGCAACAGGCACTGGTTTGCAAATCCTGATTTGTTTTTAAAACTTTTCCATAATATTCTTTAACACTTTCGAGTCCTTTAATGGGTGTTTCCATTTTTAATTCTCCTTGTTTAGTTCTAATTTTCTTTAAATAATTTATATCAACTGTTTACAAATTTACTTCGATTTCATACATATTTTCACTCAGGCCTTCTTACTTACTTATTTATTTATCTAAAGCGCCCGTGCAAGAACTGCCCGCACCAGCCGTACAGGCATAGCAATGGTTAGCAAAAGTAATAGGTTTTCCATCTAATTCATTAAAAGAAGAAATTTGCCACAGATCTGTTCGTCCTTTTCCGAGTGGTAATTCAAGCATTTGATTAAAATCGCAATCAAAGAGCTCACCGTTCCACGCCACCGAAACAAGATTACGGCACATAATAGATTGCGCCGCATGGGGATTAAAGTGATTAGCGAGTAAGTTCATATAATGTTCCCATTGTCCATTTCGTTCGAGGTCATTTAAAAAACGCTTGATCGGCATATTGGTAATGGTGAATAAGCGATTAAACTGGATTCCAAATAATTCTTTGAGTTCCTTTTTATAACTTTGCTCTAATTTCTTTTGATCCGGTGGTAAAAAAGGTCCAGTGGGGTTATAAACAAGATCGAGTTGATGCTGGCGACTAGCTGGACCGTACCCCAAACGATTCAAAAGTTTTAGGGCTTCAATGCTTTTGTTAAACACACCCTGACCTCTTTGCTTTTCGACATTGTCTTTAGAATAACAAGGCAGTGAGGCGACAAGGTGTACTTGATACTCTTTCAAAAAATAGGGGGTTTCTTCTTGTCCTGGCTCATAAAATACAGTCAGGTTACAACGATCGATCACTTCTTTATTAAGCTTTCGTGCCCCCATGACCAATGTTCGAAAGTGCGGATTCATTTCGGGAGCACCACCAGTAATATCCACTGTTTTAATAGACGGCGAATTCTGAAGAAGTTCGAGGATTCGATCCGCCGTCGCGCGTTCCATATTTTCTTTACGTTTTGGACCCGCTTCAACATGACAGTGATGACAGGCTTGATTACAAAGTTTACCGATATTAATTTGTAAGATATCGGTGGTCCCACGCCGATCTGTAATGCCAGTCTCTTCCATTTTTCTTTGAAATGAAATAAAACTCATTATAAAACTCCCTTTAAAATCATAAAGCTAAAATATCCGAGTGTGCAAGCTACAGGTAGAGTGATCAGCCATGAAGAGACGATCTTTAGAATTCCGCCCCACTGCGCTTGACGAGTGATGGTACCTATTCCGAAAAGTGCGCCACAAGAAACATGAGTCGTTGAAACGGGGAGTCCTAACTGAGAAGCCCCAATGACTACAGCACTTGTTATGAGGTTAGCGGTTACTCCTTGACCGTCGTTCATTTTGGTAATTTGAAAGGACATGGTTTCGGCAATTCGCTTGGCCATGAGTACTCCACCAAGAGCAATAGCCATGCCGGTTAAGGCAATCGCATGCATGGGTGCGATGGTATTGCCAATCAGTAGAAGCGCTGCGATTTTTGGAGTGTCATTGAGCCCTCTGGCAAAACTCACGAGGCCGGAGCTTAAGAAGTGCACGGTATCTAAAAATGTTTTAGCATTGATTCCCCAAACATGACCCACATAGCGTTCTTCACATGAAATTGTGGTGCCGACAGAAATAGCAGGAAAATTTTTTATGTTTAGAACCGCCGCGGTTGCTCCACCTGAAGTTAATTGAGTTAGTAAAGCTTGTGGTGCTGGGGCTACTACTTCTTTGCCAATACAAAGGCAACTCTTGCGGTTAATATTAAGTTTGATTCGAACCATTCGAAATAGAGGATAAAACAAGTAAGCGCTGAGAATGGCAATCACTGGGCTCACCAGTAAGGGAAGAAAAAAATTCGAAAAGAGTTTAGCCGAATTCACACCTTCTGCTGAAGCAAGAATTCCTGCACCCACCAACGCACCAGTGATCGCATGAGTCGTAGAAATCGGAAAACCAAAGCGAGTGGCGATGATAACTGTGGCTGCTGCGGCCAAAGCCACAGAAATGGAAAACGCAGACATTTGGACGACAGCATCAGGAACGATGCCCTTGCCTGAAAAATTAACCATCAATTTTTGCGCTAAAAAAAAAGCGGTAATGGAACCAGCAAAGGTCGTTATGGTCGCCCAAGTTAAAGCGAATTTATAAGAAGTCGTTTTACTTCCTAGGAGCGTTGCCACGCCTTTAAAGTTGTCATTCCCACCATTTGAAAATGATAGAAATAAACCACTTAAGAGAATAACAATAAATGTTCCAGTCATAAAATAAACCCTTTCTTTTTATTTTTAGCATCAATAAAATTCCTGATTTTCATTATGAACGTCTCCATTGATGAAACTTCTGAAGCCAAGCTAGAATTTTTTCGGGAGCGTGATTTTTTTTCCATAACCCAGCAGCGTATTTATTGGCTTCACTGAAGGTCGGATAAATATGAATGGTTCCTAAAATTTTATTAAGCCCCAGATTGTATTTCATCGCGGTAACATATTCAGCAATGAGCTCACCCGCATGTTCGCCAACAATGGTCACACCGAGAATCTTATCCCTACCAGTTTGAGTGAGCACCTTGACAAAACCATGATCTTCATTCTCAGCAATGGCTCGATCCAGATCGCTTATTTCATACTTAGTGACTTCAACGGAAATGTTTTTTTCTTTTGCTTCTAATTCGCTAAGTCCTACGCGGGCGACTTCTGGATCAGTAAAAGTACACCAAGGAATCACGTGGTAATCGACTTTGAATTTTTTAAGAGGACTAAACAAGGCATTCACGGCAACATACCAAGCTTGATGACTGGCAGTGTGGGTAAACTGATAAGGCCCCGTCACATCACCACAAACAAAGATATTAGGAAAGTTAGTGGTACGGAGAAACTCATCAGCCACAATCGTTCCACGATTTGAGATTTCGATATTGAGATTTTCAAGTCCAAAGCCTTTAACGTTAGCTTTGCGTCCTAGTGCCATCATGATTTCGTCAAAGGGAACTCTCACTTCTTTTCCTTGATGGTCACAGATCAAAGTTTTAGTTGCTCCCTCCGCTTCGATTCTCAGTGCTGTGTGATGGGTTAAAAGTTGAATGCCCTCTTTTTTAAATTTTTCGGTCACATGATGTGAGACATCCTCGTCTTCTCGAATCATAATTCGAGGGGCCATTTCGATGACAATAACCTTGGATCCAAAACGCGCAAAGCTTTGTGCTAACTCACAGCCAATGGGACCTCCACCGAGGATAATGAGTTGCTTCGGTAACTCTCTTAAGGACCAAATATTATCGCTGGTTAAATATTTCACTTTTTCTAAACCCGGTATTGGAGGAACGAGAGGTGAGACCCCCGTGGCGACGACGATATTTTTTGTCGTTAATATTTTTCCATTTACTTCGACTTCATAAGGCGATCTAATGAGGGCAGAGCCTGTCATGCATTCAACGCCGAGCTGAGTGTATCTCTCTATTGAATCATGGGGTTCAATTTTTTTAATCACCTCTTGAACTCTTTGCATTACTTTTTGAAATTCAATTTTTGATTCGGTGGCTTCAATTCCAAATTCGGCAGCTCTTTTAGTGTAGCTGAATATTTTGGCTGATTTAATAAGTGCTTTGCTTGGAACGCAGCCTGTGTTCAAGCAGTCACCACCCATTTTATGTTTTTCTATGAGTGCGACCTTAGCTTTAACGGCACTGGCAATATAGGCAGAAACCAAGCCGGCAGACCCACCACCGATCACAATCATATTGTAATCAAATTTTGTGGGTTTTTTGTATTTTCTTAAATTTTTATTATCTTTCATGGTGCTGATAATAGTCTTTGAAATCAAAGGCAGCATTCCGATGAGGGTGAAAGAGACGAGTAGCTCAGGAGAGAGGATTCCTTTCAAGGTCTCAATTTGCGCTAGTTGTGTTCCAGCATTCACAAAAATGGCAGTCCCAGCCAGCATTCCAATCTGACTCACGAAGAAAAAGGTGAGGGTCTTTATTTGAGTGACGCCCATTACTAAATTGACGAGGAAAAAGGGAAAGAGAGGCACTAAGCGCAGAGTGAAAAGATAAAAAGCACCTTCCTTACTAACACCTTCATTGATAGTACGAATTCTGTCAGCAAATTTTGTTTGTATAGAATCTCTAAGTAAATAGCGTGAGGCTATAAAGGCCAGTGTGGCTCCCGTGGTACTGGCAAATGAAACCAGAATTGTTCCTTTTATGAAGCCAAAAAGAGCTCCTCCTGCTAAGGTTAATATGGTCGCGCCAGGAAGAGAAAGTGCCGTTGATAAAATATAAATCAGCAGAAAAACAAAAATTGTTTTTATTGGATTTTCTGAATGATAGTTATTAATAACAGCTTGGTTTTCTTTTAAGCTTTTTAATGAAAAATATTGCCCCAAGTCAAAATAGTAATAGAGGGTCACTAAACTAATTATAGCTATAATTATAATCAGTTTATGCGAGACTCTATTTCTCATTTTAAGACTCCTTGTCGAAAAAAAAGTGAAAGTGATATCGATGAGTGATTTGAAAATGTGAATTATTACAATTTTTCTTTGTTTTTATTGATAGGTAAACATTTTTCAATGAAACTGTAATATTCTAGTCTCTAAATTCACTGATATAAATGAAGACTATTAATAATTTCTTTTTATTAGGGACATAATATGATAATTTTAAAACTTTTTAATTTTACTCTTTTAATATTTACTTCATTGATAGATTTGAGCTTGACTCAAGTCTCTTGGGCAAATGGTTTAGAGCTTGCAACCAAAAATGATAAAATAGTATATGACCATAAATATAGTACTTGGAATTCAGTATTAGAAAAATTCACCTCGACTAAAGGGCAGAGTACTGTTGTAAACTACAAGACCCTTAAAGCTGATCCAACTCTTTTAAATAATTACCTAAAGCTTGTCGAATCAGTCTCACTGGAGCAATTCAATCAGTTTACTTCTAGTCAGCAGTTATCTTTTTTAATTAATGCATATAATGCTCTTACAGTTAAATTGATTATTGATAATTATCCACTAGTATCAATCAAAAAATTAGGATCATATTTCAAGACACCTTGGAAGAGAAAGTTTTTCAAACTCTTTGGTGAAGAATAAAAATCTTGATTACATAGAACATGGGCTCATTCGTAAGAAATACAATGAACCGCGAATACACTTTGCCCTAGTCTGTGCCTCTGTTGGATGTCCTGCATTACGAAGAGAAGCTTATATTGATCAAAAACTTGAGTCACAATTAGAAGATGCTGCTGTTAGATTTCTTTCAGATAAAAGTAAGAATCGTTATCTGCCTGAATCTCATCGTATTGAACTTTCGTCCCTATTTGATTGGTATGGTGATGATTTTGTAAAGAAGTTTGGTTCCATAGAGTCATTTATTGCAACAAGGATGACCACTAATCTAGAGGAACAAAAGAGTATTCGTAATAAATCAGCGGAGATTATTTATCTTAGCTATGATTGGGCGCTCAATGAATAATTCATTAAATTTTAATAAATAGTATATAAAAATTCCATAATCCTAATCAATCAGTGCATTGTGTCCTTCATACAATTTCAATGTTAGTTGTGACTCCTCATTCATTAAGCCAATGATAATCGATTTTTCAAATTGAAATTTAATATTTTTATTATTTTGTAATATGTAGGTTCTTTTCTTCACTCATCAATTAAGAAAGCAAAGAAGAAAAACATTATAACAAATAGCCCTGGAGGGTCTAAATGAAAAAATTATCAAGATTTCTAACTGCATTAATCTTTTTGTCATTAGTTCAAACATTAAATGTCGCGCAAGCTCGTGGTGTAAAAAAACCGGCACCTGGCGCTACGGTGACGCCAACGGTGAGTGATATTTATTACGAATCCGTTTTTAGTGCGATAAAGAGTGGAGCTAATGTGCTTCTTACTTGTGGTATCAATCAAAAGGACTTGGTTCTACTCAAACCGGTGTTTTATGGTGATGGCACTTGGACAATTCAGTCTGAAATCAATCTTGAAAGCGGTACTTCTGCACAGCTTATCAATCCCTTTTTCTCTACGGGTCAATTGGCAGAGCATAAAAATAATATAATGTTTCTGGGTAGTATAATTGGCATAGGTAATGGTATTGCTGAAGCTGGTGTCAATGTTGTGGGAGGAAATGATGTTCGATTTTTCTACACCGATGCTTTATTTTCCTCAGCGATTGAGATTCCAAATTGCGTTACACATTTCTAGTTAAGTGAGTTGTCTAACATTAAGTCTCCCTCCTTTACCTGGGGAGACTTTTTTCAATTTCTCTGCCGTTGGGTATAATGACAACGACAACTATCTCGAGCCTATGCTGACTAACAAAATTTCGACTCCTGACTTCGTCGATTTCAATTTTGAATTGCTAGATTAACATTCTCATTGGACAGTGACAAAGGCCATTTCTACACAGGGTAAAATATCATTTAAAGATAAACAAATTCCAACAACAATAATTTCTAACATGATGATAACTCCGAAAAGCTAATGTTTATGTCGATGATGAATATCGGGCCAATGCGTGTGTGAATGAGTCAGAGTTTGATGGGAGTGGATGTGATCATGGGGCTCAGGTCCTTCGATTCCGTCGTGATTATGTTGATGATGTACATCGTGAACGTGTTTATGACCATGAGACACAGGAGCATGGGTGTGCTGATGCGTATGGGTTTCTCGGTAAAGAGTCCAAACTCCAAAGAACATCAAAATTGCAGATATCCACTGATAAGAAGGAGGTTGTTCCCCTAAAAGGATCAAGGAAGAAATCATTCCTATAAATGGTCCTGTAGCAAAATAGGCGCTTGTTCTTGAAGAGCCAATGAGTCTAAGAGCGCGAATGAAAAGAACAAGACTTAATCCATAACTGATAGATCCGATGCCGAGATTAGCCAAGATCTGATAAGCACTTGCAGATTCTTGTTTAAGAAAGAATGCTAAAAATATATTAAAAAGACCAGCAGATAATCCCTTTATACTAGCCAAGATGGAGGGGGAAAGTTCCTCAATATCGCGAGTCAGATTATTATCAATCCCCCAAAGAACACAGGCTAAAATAACAAGCAAAGCTGGTGTTGAGAAGTTCACATCTCCACTTGGTTGCAGGGTGATCATAAGCCCACCTATAATAAGGAGGATCTTTCCTATCCATACTTGCTTTCCTACGTGCTCATGAAAAATCAAAAAGGCTATGAGTGTAGTAGTGACTGATTCGAGATTGAGAAGAAGGGAAACTTCAAAGGCAGAAGCAAGTTGAATTCCATACACCAAGCAAAGTGGCGCTAAAATTCCACCGGAAAGTATAGCACCTAAGAATTTAATTCTATGAGATAGTGAGAGTCGTCGGAGTTCTTTTAAGATATTCTTTTTCTGAATCAAAAGCAGTAGCAAAAGTCCTAATCCTGAACCCAGATAAAGAAGTCCAGCAGCCAAAATCGGAGACATTTCTCCTAATACACTTTTGGTTAGTACGGGAGATATTCCAAAAAGAGCCGCTGATAGTAAGGCTAGAGTTGGTCCAAGATTTTTCATAACACTCCATCATTTTATTTAGAGTCAGCTGAGTGATGACGGCAAACAACTAGAACTAGAGCCTTAGGGTTTATCGATGCACTGTGGTTTCAATAAAAAGTCCCAGCGCTTTTTCTAAACGAATTTTAGTGTCAATGAACTGAAAGCGCAGCTCCGCACGTCGATTTTTAGCCATCAACAAAAGTTCTTCGGCTACCTTTAGATCAGCTCCATTTTTAACTCCTCGTCGATAATCTGAAAGAACCGAGGTATAATATTTTTGTGCACGCAATTCATTTCCATCCTCGCCATGAATTCGCTCTTGAATTGAAGAGAGCTTGGTGTAATTGATTTCAGCTTCTGTCATGGTATGCAATAGCTTCTGCTGAAACTCGAAATTCAACCGCGAAGATTTAGCCATGTTTTCTGCAATAAAACCTGCTGTTTTCATGCCAGAGAAAAACTCCCATTTTAAAAGTAGAGAACCTTCAACGGCAGGATAGCTTTGTGCGATTTCCTGACTCAGTTTTCCATATTTCATTTCTAGATCAATCCTTGGAAACCAAGTATACCGTGCTTTCTTTAATTCTAAGGCTCCTTTAGCAACGGCTAAGGCATCAACCTTTAAATTACTGCTGGTAGAGTTAATTTGTGCTAAAAATTGAGTTAACGATTTTTCTAAGTGAGTGTGAGGAATATCTCCAAAGGGTTCAAATTGAGTATCTAGGTTAGGACCCATCAATCTGAGAAGCCCTAATTTTACCTCTTCCTTTTCTTGAACAAGCGAGCTGAGCTCAGATTTTAAAAAAGACTCACGAAGTTCAAACTCCATAATATCAGCCTCAGAAGCCATGCCTGAGATCTTGCGCATTTTAATAAACTGTTTATGCTTCTGGGTGAGTTCAAGAGAATGTTGAAGGTTCATAATTTGGATATCCTTATACAAATACTTATAAAATAAGCCTTCCACATCTAGCTCTAGTTCAAATTGAACTTTTCCATTTTTTGTTTCAGCAATTTTTTCATTGAGTTCACTGACTTCAAAATCAATGCGATCCTGAGAGCCGCGATAAATATTCCAGCGTCCCTCCACATATCCAACGGTATTGGATTCAGTCTTATTATCCTGACTACGAAGTCCAGGCCCAGTAACAAGAGACAATTGAGGGAGTGTTTCGGAGCGTTTTTGGCTGGTCTGAGCCTTTATTTCTTGTACTTCAGCCTCTGTGGCTTTGGCTCCAAAATTGTTGGCAAGAGCAAATTTTTTAATATCCTCGAGTGACAGCTTATATTCAGACCAGGCTAGATTGTTGTAGCTCAGTGTAATGAGAAAAAAAACAAGGGTTCTATTCATAATATCCTTTTCTTACTTGAGATAGTATAAATGCTAATGAAGGTTCTTTGTTTATTGGCATTTATACTGAAATTAAAATTAGAAGCTGTATGGTATTTTTCAAACAGCTTCTAAAAGATATCAACTTATTAGAAGGCATTGACTTATAACAAAAAACTCATTCCAAGTTCGAGGCGATTAGCGGAACTCCCTTTACCTTTGGCACTGAGGGAGCGCTGAGCACCAGCACTCAAAGTTAAGCCTCCAAACCACGAGTTTAAATCTTGATTTTCTGGCTCAAAAAAAGTTGCTCCCACAGTCGTCAAGTAGCCAGGACTCCAATAGCTTTGATTGATCCCATCAAGAGTTCCAGTGATTACGACCCATTCGTAAGCTAAGCCTAAGCTCGCAAATACGCTCGAGATTACAGGAAGCGATGCTCGGTATCCAAATTTTGAACCAATAAAAAGAGGAATCGATTGAAACTTTAGAACATCTTTATAGAGTCCTCCACTTTTTGCGCGCACCAATAAAATCTTCTCTTCAAAGGTATAAGATAGCCCGAGCATTGGTTTAAGAAAAAAAGCTTTTTTATTTTCCAACGTTTGTTCAGCATAAAATGAAAAGGTTGAAAGAGATTTAACTTGCTCATCGTAAGCAATTTCATAGTAATCATTAGTAAAAAAAGTACCCCGAGGATCGCTATTAGCAACAGAAAATCCCATCGCATATTTGGGTCTCATCGCATAGAGACTTATTTGACTTTGTTTTAAATTACTCTCAAAAATTTCTTTAAAATTTTTGGCATCTGTTGTCACTCCTGGCTCGCTAGCTTTGTCTGATGTTTGTGCCAAACCAAGAGAGGATAGGCCAACTAGTATTATAAATATTAAATGTTTCATAGTTATGGCTCCAATTATTCAATTACTTAATATGAACAATGTTGTTATTTTTAGTTGATGGAGGTAGTTTATTCACCGTAAAGGTTCCTTGAACCCCAAGGGTTGCCGCATTCCACTGGCCAATAATTTGACTACCATCCGCTTTACCTGAAAGTACCATTTCGTTAAATTGATGATGAGCCACCACCAGGGATAATTGCTGGGTTAATTTGATAAATTCTGCTGATTTAATTCCCGCATCAATATATTCATTGTCCTCTTCTGATCCATACAGAAAGCGTATTGATCCCACAAGTCGAGGAATTAGCACAGGATCAGTTTCTCCTGCCGTTTCAGGAATTTCTCGAATGTCGAGAGTGAGCTTAATATTTTGTTGATGATCATTATCGCCCAGAAGTTTACCCATATAAACTCCAGTTAGTGGCTCTAGTTCGCTTTTTTTGAGGTCAACTTTTTGTTGTTGATCTTGAAGCTTCCTATCACGTTCACTGAGTTTTTTTTGGGTACAAGCTGTAAGTCCAAAATATAAAGCGACAATTAAAAAATAAAATAGAGATATTTTTTTCATTTCACACTCATTTCCATAGATTGATTTGCAGTAAATTATAGTTGAAAGTTTTTATGAGATCGGTTTTAAATAAAAGCGATCTTTTTTGTTGTAATACTAAAATAATCACTTTTACTCCTTTTGCATTTTTTCAAAAGAGACAAGGTCAAAACTCTGCATATAGGTGCCAAAGCCGCCACCCATTCGTCTTAACATGGGAGTTTTTATTAAGTTGATTTGGCCACCAATAACTCGGTCTTGCCCATAAAGAATAGCAAAATTCCCTGTATAAAAATCATAGGAGCTTTGCACGATGGTTTCTTTAGGATTCACGCTATTTTTTCTCCAAACCCAGCCACCAATATTAAGAGGAGAAAATGGATTATTGTTATTTAAAGAGGCTTGTCCTGCACGAGTAATAAGTCCTAAGGTAAGAATAGCGTCATCAACCTTATTGCTCTCTTCATAAATAAAGCTAATTTGATCTAAGAATGGAGGATTTTTTAATTCCGGTAAAGTACCATTTTTAGATACTACAAAAGAGCCCACTTTTCCAAAAATAAGAGAATACCAATCACCTTTTATAATTCCGTTATGAAAATCAGTAATAAATAAGAAGGCATCGATACTTGAGTCATTCCGTGATAAAATAAATTTTGGTTTGCGCAATGGGTTTGGGTATTCTACTGGGGTAAAGGGATAGCTTAACACTTCTACTTGAGAGTTTCCAAAATACAATCTTGCTACAGCAGATAACATAAGTTGTGTGCCGCTGGTTGTTGGTTGTTGATAAGTCGATAAATCCATTTGAACTTTTTGGTATTTTTTTAGGTTATTATGATAGAGATAACCATTATAAGTACCAGCGATTGTGACATTATCATCATCTTTTTTTATTTTAAAATCATGGAGGGGGCTTTCGCTTCCTGTGGACAGCTGTAAACGTGGATGATCCATTTCATGAGAAATCCTCTTGAGCTGACAATTTCCACAATGAATTTGATTACCCTCAATGTCACAACTATAATTGAAAGGGTGACCATTTAAAACTAACTGACCTTTAAAAAAATTGTAGAATGCTGATTTAATTTTGGAATGAGTGCAAAATCTCTTGGTCTCTCCAACACAAAGCTCAGGATCTCGTTTACCTAATTGGCCAATAACCTCGTAGGCACCAAATGGATTACCTAATTGGTTGCTTTCACTCGTAGCTCTATAGGAAAACAACTGGAGATTCGTAGCTTCATTCCCACACGTTCCTCGATATTCTCCCGTGAGGGGTTCAATCAAAGGGGTATTAATTTTAATAGTATTATCCTTTGATAAGCTAATTTCACCTACACGACCATGAGTGGAAAACAGTTCGCCTCGAAGGATATTATTTTTAATGGTCGCGTCTCTTATGTAGACCTCTTGATTGGTCTGAATAAATGTTAGTGTATGATTCATTAAATTAAAAATAATGTCATGATTGGGATAGGAGATATATTCACTTGAATCAAAACCTCCAAATTGAAGCGTTAAAATTCCGTGAAGTTTCATGGCTCCATTGGATTCTCTTTCAGGAATTAACTCAAGCTTGACCAATTGACTTTTACCTAAGGATTCATGATTGAGGACACCAGTATAAGTTCCAAATACATTCCCTTCAGCCGACATGGACTTTAAACTCAAACCTAAAGAGAATAAGAGAATCAAATGAACAAATATTTTAATCACGGTTTACTCCTTAAAAGCTTTCTGAAGAGTTCATCTTCTTCGTTGTTTTCGCTTTCGCCTCAGTTCGCGGCGGCGATGGATTTCTTCGTCCGATTCGCTTGCTTTAGCTCAACTCCTCGAATATGAAACTTTTCAGACAGAGCTTTTTGATACTTACAACGGAAACGAAGTCTATTTTCACTCCAGTTATTTTTAAAAAAATTAATCGAGGTTATCAAAGGCCGATAATAATTCTTTGCCTTCTTGCTTAAGAGTTACGTCAATATTGTATGGTTTCCCCTCAGGTTTTGGCATTTTACCTTCAAAATTACTTCCTTTCAGCTCAAGATTAAAAGGGACGTCTTTCCATTTTCCTTTCACCTTAGCGCCAAGACTTGCAGTTCCTTTAGCTTCAAATCCCTTAAGTTCAAGGGGTTTCATATTGGCATCGTAGAGATAGACGCGCATGAGTCCATCAGTCGATCGTACAAGTTCTGCTTTATGAACTAATTCTGCTTTTGTGCCTTTTTTAGCATCGGCTTTTAAGACCACCGCAGAAACGATGCCCCCATACTTGCCAGTATCAGCAAGTTTTGGACCGTGCCCTTCATCATGAGCACTGGCTAACCCTGAAATCCATAGGATTGACGCTAGTAATATTTTTTTCACTTCCATTCTCCTTTATCGTGTTGTTGATGTTGATTGAGATAATTCAAAACGGATTTTTTGCCAAACTTTAAAAATAGAGTTGGCGTAACGACGAGATCTAAAATGGTAGAAGAAATTAATCCTCCCACAATGACCACGGCAACAGGATATAAGATTTCTTTCCCGGGTTCACCTCGTGAAAGAAGAAGGGGCAAAAGAGCAAGCCCTGCGGTCGAAGCGGTCATCAGCACGGGTACCATTCTTTCAAGGGATCCACGTCTCACCATCTTTTCACCAAAAGGTTCTCCCTCTTCGCTCATTAAATGTAAATAATGACTAATAAGCAAAATACCATTCCTAGTTGCGATACCACAGAGGGTAATAAAGGCCACTAGAGTTGCTACAGATAAAGTCCTCTCTGTTAGAAAAATGGCAACGATACTGCCAATGAGTGCAAGTGGAACATTAATCATCACTTGGAGACATAATGCCACGGACTTAAAATGTAAATAAAGTACAAAGAAAATACCTAATAGGGAAAGCAGACCTAAACCTAGAATTCTTTTTGAAGCTGCTTGTTGACTTTCAAATTGACCACCAAGTTTAATAAAATACCCTTCAGTGAGTTTGATTTTTTTATCTAATGTTTTTTTGATTTCGGTCACTATACTTCCAAGATCCCGATCATGTGTATTGGCTGATACCACAATCCGTCTTTGCATATCCTCTCGATTAATCATATTAGGTCCGGTACCTTGATACACATTCGCCACCTCACCTAATTTAATCCCTTGGCCTGTAGGGAGAATTTTTATCAAGGTGTCAGAAATTTTTTCTGGAGTACTTCGTGAAGCATCATCTAATCGCATAAACACTTCAAACATGCGTTGGTTTTCAAGAAACTGAGTCACTCTCTCACCATTAAGCGCAATTTCTAAAGTTTCCGCTAAGGTTCCACTTCGCAGGCCGTATTGAGCGCTGGCTTCACGGTCAATGGCAATTTTTAACTGAGGAATCAACACAAGAGGCTCCGTTTGGAGATCCACAATTCCGTTTATATTTTGAAGGGCATCAAAAATTTCACCCCCCAGCCGTCTGAGTTCACCCAGATCTGGTCCAAATATTTTTACGGCAATTTGCGCTCGAACTCCAGAGAGTAAGTGATCTAATCGGTGACTAATGGGTTGGCCGAGATTGACATACACATCTCCCACATTTTCAATTCGTTTACGGATTTCTTGAAGAACGACAGGGCGAGGTCGTCCTTCTTCGGTTTTAAAATCCACGTCAATTTCATGCCAGTGCACACCCTCTGCATGCTCATCCATTTCGGCGCGACCTGTTCTTCGTACGGAAGACTTCACTTCAGGCACTGATAAAATAGCCTCTTCAATCTTCATGCCTAATTTATCTGAAGCAGCAAGGGATATTCCTGGAGCCGCAGCGACACCAATGGTAGCTGTTCCCTCATTAAATTCTGGCAGAAAGTTTCTACCCATCAAGGGGAGTAAGCTGAGGCTTCCTGCGAGGAGAATAACAGCACCCCATAAAACGACTTTAGGTCTTGGCAAAGTCCAGTCTAAAATTCTTGTGGCTAAAACTTTTAGTCTTTTTACCAAAGGCCCATCGTCTCCATGATGGACAGCCTTAGAATTCGGTAAGAGATAAGAGCATAAAATAGGAGTGATGGTGAGCGAGACGACCAAAGAGGCAAGAATTGAGATGATATAGGCGACTCCTAGCGGAACAAATAATCGTCCCTCGATTCCTCCCAAGGCAAAGAGTGGAATAAAGACGAGGACGACAATAATGGTGGAAAGAACAATGGAATTTCTTACTTCGCTAGAGGCTTCATAAATAACTCTTAGATTACCCTTTGGTGAGCCGGCAAGACGATTTTCTCGCAATCGTCGAAACACATTTTCAACATCCACGATGGCATCATCAACCAGCTCTCCAATGGCAATAGCGAGCCCTCCTAGGGTCATCGTATTAATAGTGATGCCCGCTAAATGAAATACAATGGCAGTTATAAGCAAACTCAGAGGTATGGCAACAAGGGTGATGGCTGTGGTACGAAAATTCATAAGAAATAAAAACAAAATGATCATGACCATGATGATTCCATCTCGTAATGCTTCTTCAACATTTCCAATCGAGGCTTCAATAAAATGGGATTGCTTAAAAAGATCAGTTTCGAGTTTAACTCCTTCTGGCAACGATTTGCTCAACTCTAACAGTTCCTTATCGATGGCGTGAGTGAGATCAATAGTACTCGCATTGGGTTGCTTTTGAATGGTCAAAATGACTGAGTGTTTAGCATTAATACTGCCTTCACCTCGTTTAACTTTAGGGCCAATACGAACTTCAGCTACATCTTTAAGAAGCACAGGGTGGCCCATATGAAGTGAAACAAGTGAGTTTTCGATTTCTTCCAAACTGCTGACGCGACCTAAGGGGCGAATCAGAAATTCTTTATCACTGATATCAATAAAGCCACCTGTTGTGTTTTCACTAATTTCCGATAAGGCATGCTTGAGTTCCTCCAGAGAAACTCCTCTTCGCTGAAGTTTGTCAGAGGAAACATGGATTTGATACTGTTTCACTTCTCCGCCCATAACCACAACCTGACTGATACCAGAAATGGTCATCAATCTAGGGCGTAAACTCCAGTCTGCTAAAGTTCGTAAATCCATTGCAGAAACTTTACCTTCAGGGCTTGTAACTCCAATAAACTGAATTTCACCCATAATAGAAGTCACAGGTCCCATCACGGGTTGCATCCCAACCGGCAATCTTCCTTCCAGTAGTTGTAATCTTTCTGCAATAAGTTGCCGATTTCTAAAAATCTCGGTGCCCCAGTCAAACTCAACATAAACAATAGAGATTCCGATCCCACTACTAGATCTAAGCCTTAAAACGCCGGGTGTTCCATTTAAAATAGACTCTATGGGTAAAGTAACGAGAGTTTCCACTTCTTCCGGAGCTAGTCCATGCGCTTCAGTTAAAACGGTCACCGTTGGACGATTGAGGTTTGGAAAAACATCTACGGGTAGGCTTTGCAATAACCAAGCACCATAAACACAAAGTGCAAGAGCCATCAATCCGACAAGTAATCTTTTCTTCAGAGAAAAACGAATCAAAGCATTGAGCATAAATCCCTTTCGATAGCTCCAGATGTATCCATTAACAAAAAGTTTGTATCATACTTAAACACAGGCGAGGGGGGGAATCAATGAAGATTCTTTTACAGCCATCAATCAAATTGTTTCAAAAGGCAACATCACAATATTTATTTTAAATTGACATCCTATCCTCCAGGAGGGGATACTGCAAAGATGTCAAGAAAAACAAAAACTATTTCTCATAAACATACTTCTCACGATGATGTAAAGTTGCGTTTAAAGCGCGCAACAGGTCATCTCAATAAAGTGATCTCTATGATCGAAGCGGAAGAAAGCTGTTTGCAAATTTCGCAACAGCTTTATGCTGTGGTGAAAGCTCTTATCGAAGCCAAGAAAACGATTATTCATGATCATATTGAACACTGCTTAGACCAAAAAAATATCACTAATAATAATTTGAAAGAGTTTAAAGAAATTGCAAAATACCTATGATAAAGATATTTTTTGTTTTCCTTCTCATTCTTTCCTTTTTGGGGGTAGAAGACAGATAAAGCGTTATTTGAAGGAGTCGAGCGAGTATGAAGATCCTTGTTTGGCCATCAATCCCTCGAAGTATTGAGCTACTACCCAAAAATTAAATATTCCATATAAAATTGAACTGATCGCAGTCTAAATACAGACTCCTGTGAAAAAGGAGTCTTTTTTTTTGATAAAAACAGTTCATTTTTATCAATATAAGTTTCAATAGATGTAGGTTATGAATTTCTTGTTTGTGATTTTCACTCAAAATTGAATGATTGGCAAGGAGGCCTTTTTTATGTCTAAAGTTTCAAACAAATTGTTTCTTCAAATTGGATCAGAAATTTCATTTAAGAATTTATCATTTTCTCAGTTAATTATTGAAATGAAAGAATGTTTGATACTGAAGGTATTCCTGGTTTTGTACGAGTTTTGGTCATTCTTATTGTACATCGTCGGGCTAACCCGTCAGATTTTGTTTAACTCTTTGTATTCATTTGGAGTATAGGGATTTTTACCATCGAGCAGATCTTGGGCTAGATTTTTAAAATATTTTTCCTAGCCAGAGTTGGATTAGAAAACTTTTCCAGTGAAGTAACTCTATGCCTTGTGTGATTTTTTCAATGGGATCTTCACTGATCATATAGAATTTCTTAATTAAATTTTCCTCTTGTATAACTTTTAAGCCCTTTAGATGATTTTTAGTAACCCTTTTTGTTGATTTAACTTCAAGGGCTATCTCATTGCCAACAATAAAGTCGACCTCGTGCTTATCGGTGCTTCTCCAAAAATAGAGTTCAACCCGTTTTAATTGATAAGAAATATAGGATTTTAACTCCATAAAAATAAATTGTTCAAAACTTTCTCCCCACAAATTCGAGTTTCGATCCAGGGCTTCTGTCCCTGCAAGAAAATGCGTAACCCCGGGATCAAAAAAATAAAACTTTGCGGTTCGAATGGCCTTTCTTTTTTTAGATTCTAACCAGGGCTCGAGTGTTGTTGCTAAAAGGGTATCCGTTAAGACTTCAAAGTATTGTTTGATTGTAGAGGCAGGAACAGCGGCATCACTTGCAAGAGAAGCATAGTTAATCAATTGTCCATTGCATAGAGCCGCTGTTTTTAAAAAACGATGAAAGGGTGGTAAATTTCTTATGTTAGCCTCTAAACGAACTTCTTCGTCTAAATATGTTTTAACATAAGAGTCCAGTTCTAAAGTTGGGTCATCTGATAGGTATACCCTTGGCAATCCACCCCAGGTTAAAAACTTTGCTAAATTAAAATTAGGAATTTCAGAAAAACTCAAAGGATAAAATCCAACGGTTGCCGCTCTCCCTCCCAACATATTGGCATGATTTCTTTTTAATTTTCGCGCACTGGATCCCGTAAGCAAAAACTTAAATCCATCATTTTCAATGAGCTCTTGGATTTCATCCAAAAGAAGGGGATTTTTTTGAATTTCATCAATTATAACGAGCTTCACCTTTTTATGCGGCATTATAATGTCGGCTAATTCAGAGGGGTTTGCCATAAGCCGATTATACATACTCGTTTGATTTAATGAGAAATATGGAATGTCTGGTGGTAGACTATTTTTAATCCAGTATGTTTTTCCCGTGGATCTAGGTCCCAATAAGAAAAAACTTTTTTTCTGAAGTAAGATAAATAAATCTAATTTTCTTTTAAAATGCAAAAAAACCTCTCATTTAGTTTTTATAATCTCATAAGTTATAATTTTAATCAACAATTATAATGTTGTTAAAACAATATAATCAATATTAATGATGTTGATTATATCTAATATATTTGATATGGGCGTGTTTTTAGCTTAATGGGCTGTTTTTGACTAGGAAATCCCTGGTGTTAAAAACCATTCCCAATGCGGATTGCACTATGCCTTTTGAAGGACGCGAAAGAAAATGACTGAACCCTGTTGCTTTATATCAACTTCCAGGGTTCTTTTGTTTAGGCTTTAGCAAGACTTGAATCAAAATCGCACCCATCTGGAAGCGTCGGTTTGAATGTGGATAGTTTTCACCGGTTTACCGGGAACATCTGGTCAGCTAGTGAAGCTTATGGAGCGGGCTTCTCTTATTTATTTCCAAAAGCCACGAGCTGTTGTATATTGGGAGAAATTATTTTTTCCTGAAACAGAGGGGACATGGCTCCTTAGTTTTATGTCTTTCAATTTCCCTCATCAGTTCCCGCGAATTTTCCTCCGATGGCATCCTTGTTGGGCCCATAAAAAAAATGGCTTATATTTGATATTTTTAATTTATCTCGGGATTACTGATTTTGGAGCGCAAGATATTTTTTGAGTTCTTGCTGGAGAAGTTTAATTCTTAAATCTGCTCGTCCTGACGGAGTTACAGAAAAACAAATGCGATGCCGACCAAAACCTCGGCTAGAAAAACCTTTAATTGAGATTCTTTTGAGGTGCCCAGCCTCTAAGTCAAACTTAGCTAATCGTTCCGGCAAAACTCCAATACCAAGGCCAGCTAAGGCAAATGATTCCGATCAAGCAGCTCGATCAAGTTATGCGCTTAAAATTCAAAAAGACCCAATCCAAATACTCAAAAAAAATGATTTCGCGTTCTTAAAGCATTATTTGTTTAAAAATGAAAACAACTTATCTGATGGTTATAAGACTTCGTTAGAAACAATGTGGTCCAATGACCTAACCCTTAAGAACATCGGCCAATATTACAATCTAATATTGAACTCAAAGCTGAAAGTAGTTGGTGATTTCAACCAACCACTTATTCAAATCTGGAGTAAATGCGATCCATTTCTGGGTGAGGTCGTCAAACGCGAGATGCGTGAAAAGTTTCATCCAAATGAGTTCATTGAAATTCAATCTGAGTCCCACTGGCTACAAAAGACTAATCCTGAAATGCTTGCTGAAATTATTCGCAGCGGTAGCAAGATCTAGCGCATTGCTTCATTCGTTAAGATTATTTAGTCTTGTTTAGTAACCAATCGTCACCCATAATTTTGTTAAGCGAAATTAATGGAGGATCGTCAAAATGGGTCAGCCCCAAATGTGGTTTACTGTCGAACAGATAGCAAACCACTTACAAGTATCAAAAGAAACCATCTACCGTTGGCTTGAGAAGGGTCGCATCCCAGCTCATCGTGTAGGCAAACAATGGCGATTCCTTACCAATGAAGTTGATGAATGGGTTAAGCGCGGTGAAGCCACCGAGAATCCTCGTGAAGTTAGCCCTGGTGGTGTTAAGTGACTAGGAAAGTTAAATCAAATACCTCAATTTCAAATAGCTATCTCGAAGCGTTGCGGGCCATCAATGGATGGACTACGGTTTCTGATTGGGCCATCAAAGTAGGCGAAATGTTTCCAGAGCTCTTAGAAAAAGCCAACAAAGAAGCTAAGAACCATAAGCGGCCCTCTACTGGAATTAGGGAAATTGCTGCTCGAATTAGTTCGTGGGTTTCGACTGACGGCTTTGCTGGAAAAATTGAAGTTGATGAATCTGAACGCCCTAAGCGAGTAAGAATTTTATCAGAGGAAGCAGCTTCCCATTACCAAGAAAGATCGCTTGAAGAAGATCTCGAACCGTTAACCCGAGCACAAAGAATTAAAACTGATGAAGAAGCTTTGGGGACCAAAGAAAAATATAGAATTGCCGAACTAGATACGATCATAAAGCAATTGAAGGAATTCTTTAATCTTGATTTTGAATTAGAACACGCAAAGGCAATTTTAAATTCAACAGATCCGGGGAAGCATCATCCTGACAATCTTCAACTTTTACTCAAATCGCACAACAGATTAAAGAGCAATAGTAACTGGGACCGATTCACGCTCCAAGAGCAAATAGAATATATAAAGGCTGTCGTACAAGTGCAAAAACTCGTATCAGCAAAAATGAAAATTGATCTGCACGATGAAGTCATTGGTTCAATCATCGAGAGACTTAAATTGGTATATTAAGGAATTAAACATCATGGCTAAGAAAAAAGAAGTAAAAGAAAAAGTTAAGAAAAGCAGTCCTTCAAAAGAAGTGAACGCACCCAAAGCAAAAAAACAGAACGATCAAACGACTGCTCTTGGTTTTGAAGAAACACTTTGGCAGGCCGCAGACAAGCAACGTGGCCACATGGATGCCGCCGTTTACAAGCATGTTGTTTTGGGTCTCGTATTTTTAAAATATGTTTCTGACTCTTTCATGGATCGGTTCAATGAGCTTATGACTGAGGGTGATGGATTTGAAGAAGAAAGGGATGCTTATTCGGAAAAAAATGTGTTCTGGGTTCCAAAATCTGCTCGCTGGGACAATATTAAGAACAATGCTAAAAAACCAGAAATTGGAAAAATTATCGATGATGCGATGGTTGCCATTGAGAAAGAAAATAAATCTCTCAAAGGTGTTTTACAGAAAGACTACGCTCGTCCTGACCTTGATAAAAGAATGCTCGGTGAACTTGTCGACCTGATTTCGAAAATTGGTCTTGGCGATAAAGAGAGCAAACAAAAAGACGTCTTAGGCCGCGTATATGAATACTTTCTCGGAAAGTTCGCTTCTGCCGAAGGAAAACTCGGCGGGCAGTTCTATACTCCAGCTTGTATTGTAAAACTCCTAGTCGAAATGATAGAGCCAACTAAAGGTCGTATATATGACCCTTGCTGTGGCTCCGGTGGAATGTTTGTTCAGTCGTTGAAGTTTATTGATGCTCACGGCGGAAAGCGTGGTCAGCTTTCTATTTTTGGACAAGAGTCAAACCCGACAACTTGGAAACTGGCTAAGATGAACCTCGCGATCCGAGGTATGGAAGGCAATCTAGGTGAAATGAATGCAGACACCTTTCACAATAACCAACACAAAGATTTAAAAGCTGATTACATCCTTGCAAATCCTCCATTCAATATCAGCGATTGGGGCGGTGACCGATTAAAGGAAGACCAAAGATGGAAATACGGCATCCCTTCTGAGGGTAATGCTAACTATGCTTGGCTTCAGCACATGATCCATCACCTCGCACCTCATGGCTATGCGGGAATTGTTTTAGCGAATGGTTCTTTAAGTTCTAACCAATCATCTGAAGGTGAAATTAGAAAAAAACTAATTGAAGCTGATTTAGTTGATTGTATTGTATCACTTCCAGGTCAACTTTTCTACACAACTCAAATTCCTGCCTCGTTGTGGTTCTTAGCCAGAACCAAAAAGAAAAATGGATTCCGTGACCGACAAAAAGAAGTTCTCTTCATTGATTGTAGAAAAATGGGAACAATGGTTTCGCGGGTTCAAAGAGAACTAACTGAGGATGAAATTCAAAACGTAATTGCGAAAACATATCATGCTTGGCGAGGCGAAAAGGATGCTGGCTCATATGAAGATAAGGCTGGATTTTGCAAAGCCGTTAAGATTGAAGAGATCGAAAAGAATAGTTGGGTACTTATGCCTGGAAGATATGTTGGGACTGAAGAGATTGTTGAAGAGGGTGCTCCTTTCGAGGAAAGAATAGTGAATCTTAAAAACACTCTCCATCAACTTTTTGAGAAAAGTAATTTATTACAAAAGACAATAAATTCATCTCTTGAGGTTTTTGAATGATTTTAAAGACTGTAAAGTTATCTGAAGTTTCAGCAGTAGTAGATTCGCTTCACAAATCACCTCAATATAGCGAATTTGGATTTCCTATGGTTCGTGTAACTGATGTTAAACGAGGCTACCTAGATGTTTCTGGCTGTAATTATGTCTCAGAAGATGTCTTTAAAGAATTTAATCGCAAATACACTCCGAAAAGTGGCGATATTATTATGACCAGAGTTGGCACTTACGGGGTTTCGGCTTTGGTTGGTGAGTGTGGTTCATTTTGTTTGGGTCAAAATACCGTTGTCATTGAACCAAAAAAAATCGAATCACGATTGCTATATCACTTCCTGCAATCTTCTTTTGTTAGAAATCAGATTGAACAACAAGTTGTTGGTTCAACTCAAAAAACATTAAGCCTCAAGGCAATAAATGATTTAGAAATTCCTGTTTTTGATAAAGCGACCGAAGAATACATCAGTAAGACTTTATCGGCGATTGATGACAAAATCCATATCAACAATCAAATCAACGAGACTCTTGAATCAATAGCGAAGACCATCTTCAAAGAATGGTTTATTGATTTTGACCCAGTAAAAGCAAAGGCCGAAGGCAAAAAACCTTTCGGCATGGACGACGAAACCGCTGCCCTTTTTCCTGGTAGTTTTGAGGATTCAGGGATTGGACCAATTCCAAAGGGCTGGGAATTAAGGCCTATTACCGACCTATTTGAAGTCAATCCCAAGTACTCCCTTTCAAAGGGAAAAGTTTATCCATACACGGAGATGAAGGACTTACCAACTAATGCATCGTCTGTCCTCACTTATATTGAAAGAGAGTTTAATGGTGGTTCGAAATTCAGCAATGGAGATACTTTAATTGCTAGAATTACACCA
>Ga0154020_10002202_pt1 | contig 23702 bp, 21 predicted proteins | sample Klosneuvirus_201_FD_109709 | JGI IMG/M metagenome (GOLD analysis project Ga0154020, IMG submission 109709) | Active sludge microbial communities from wastewater, Klosterneuburg, Austria - Klosneuvirus_20160825_MG | ecosystem: Engineered > WWTP > Aerobic digester > Activated sludge | place...
AGCCGTTTGACACCGGTTATTTTGCCGCCACGCCGCCGCGCATCAGCCATTGGAACAACGGCATCTTCATCCCGGCCATTGTGCGGGAGGTGGACCACATCATCTACATGCCACGCCTCTCGGCGCACGCCGTCACCGGCTACACCATGGGCCTCAAGCTGGCGGTGGGCTGGATGCGGGATGACACGCGCCTGGAGTTCCACCAGAAGGGCAAAAGCCTCTACGAAAAATACGTGCAGGTCTCCTACGCGCCGGAAATCAAGGACAAGCTGCGTTTGACGTTCAGCTGGGTGGAGAAGCTGTTGCTGGACATTGGCCCGGACAGCGGCACCGTGGTCACCCTGCCTCATGGACTGGTGGTGGCCTCCCAGCACGTGGCGGACCATGACGTGGTGGGCCAGGTGGTGTTGATGGCGCATGATGACGTCAATCCCTCCCCGCTGGACGTGCTGGCGGTCTACCCGGAGCAGGCCAACTACTGGAACCGCTACCTGGTGGAGTTCTGGGGCAATGAAGCGCTGGCCGGCTACGAACCACACGTCCCGGGCAGCCACTGGAAGGGCGTGGCGTTTGATCCTGCGGTGCGCCATGCCTACGTGCTGGACGGCGTGGCCTCGCAGCGCATCACCGTGGCCCATGACGGCGAGCCGTTGCCGCCCAACCTGGTGCAGGCCTTGGAAGGGTATGACGGCGGCCTGTTGCGGGTGGAGCGCGCATGACCCGCGCCGGACGGTGGGGGGTGGTGCTGGAGCTCGCAGCGTTGGCGGCGGTGGCGTCGTCCTGCACCGGCGGCACCACCGGTGGCGGTGGGCGCCAGTATGAAGTGCTTGCGCAACAAAGTGTTCCCACCCAGGTCACGGCGTTGCAGTCCTCGGCGGACGGCGCGTGGCTGGCGGTGGGGCTCAACGGTGCCTTGCAGCTGCGCGGGCCCACGGGTGTCCCAGTCACCCCCGCGGTGCAGCCAGGTTACATCCAGGCGCTGGCGTTCAACGCCAATGGCGCCACCCTGTTCTCCGGCGGGCAGGGCAATGGTCTGGCGGCGTGGAACACCACTTCCGGGGCGCAGGAACGCGCCCTCACCGACGCGGTGTTTCCCGTGCGCGCGGTGGCCACGTCACAAAGTGGTCTGGTGGCCGCGGCGTTTGGGGACAACACCATACGCGTGTTTGGCCAGACGGGCTCTGAGACGGGGCGCTGGTTGCAGCACGCTGTGGCGCTGGCGTTTGTGGATGACAGCACCATTGTCACCGCGGGAGCAGACGGTGTGGTGCGTCGCTTTTCGCCCACCGGCAGCGCCCTGGGGCAGTTCAGTGCACACGTGAGCGGGGTGGCGGCCATGGCGGTGCAGGGCGCGCGCGTGGCCACCGCCGGTTTTGACGGGACGGTGCGCGTGTCCACGGTGATGGGCGCCGAAGAAGCCGTCCACACCCCCGGTGGGACCGTGACCGCCGTGGCGTTTTCCAGCAATGGGACGCTGGCGGCGGGCACGCAGGAGGGTGACATCCTGGTGTTCACCAGCAGCACGCCCCAGCGCCTGGCCGCTGGTTCCGCGGTGACGGCGTTGACCGGCAGCGCGTTGACCCGTTTTTATGCCGGGACCCAGGGTGGGGTCCTGCTCACGGTGGACCTGCCGCCGCTGGGTGACTGAGGAATTTCCGTCGTCACCGGACCGGTCAGGCCTCCAGTTCCTGTTCGCCGCGCGCGCGGTCCACCCGGTGCACCCCTCGGACACCTTCCAGGGCCTTCACCACCTTGCGCAGCTGTTCCAGGTCCACAATCCCCACCCGGAAGCTGTTCACCGCACCGCCATCCTCCAGCGCCTTGCAGTGCGCCACGCTGATGTTGATGCCGCTCTTGGTGAACACCTGCGAAAGGTCCGCCAGCATGCCCTCGCGGTCTTCGGTGATGATCCGGATGGTGACCGGCCGGGACAATTTCACGCGGTTGTCCCAGCTCACCGCCACGCGGCGTTCCGGGTCCAGCTGTTCAGATTGCGGGCAGTCCTTGGTGTGGATGGTGAGCCCGCGGCCCCGCGTCACAAAACCCACCACCGGGTCACCCTGCACGGGGTTACAGCACTTCCCGTAGCGCACCATCATGTCATCAATGCCTTCAATGATGATGCCGCTGGCCTGCGTGGAGGTACGCCGCGCCAGGCGTTGCAGCACCTGACCCAGCTTGCTGGCGGGCCGGTCCCGGTCGCCGTCACCATCCTCGGCGTTGGGCGTGCTCTGGGCCTGTTGTGCGGCTTCCGGGCCCAACACGCGCTCAATGACGCTTTGGGGCGCCAGCTTGCCGTAGCCCACCGCCACCAGCACTTCGTCCACGCTGCGGTATTTGCCAGCGTCGGAAAAGGCCTTGATGAGCTCCCCGCTCTTCTCCGCCTTGTTGAGGCTGCTTCCGGCGCGTTTGAACTCGCGCTCCAGCAGTTCGCGGCCAATCTCGGCGCTGCGTTCGCGTTCGGCCAGGCGGATGAAGGCCCGGATGCGGTTGCGCGCGCGCCCGGAACGCACAAACTGCAACCAGTCCTTGTTGGGCCGCTGGTTGGGGCTGGTGATGATTTCCACCGTGTCCCCGTTCTTGAGCTGGTGGCGCAACGGCACAATGCGCCCGTTGACCTTGGCGCCGCTGCAACGTTCCCCCACCTGCGAATGCACCGCGTATGCAAAGTCCACCGGCGTGGCGCCGCGCGGCAGCTCCATGACCTGGCCCTTGGGCGTGAAGACGTAGACCTCCTCGGCAAAGAGGTCCACCTTGACGCTTTCCATGAACTCGGTGGGGTCCTTGAGTTCCTGCTGCCACTCCAACAGCTGGCGCAACCAGGCAAACTTGCGGTCGTCTTTGTCGGTCTTCCCCAGGCTGCCTTTTTCTTTGTACTGCCAGTGCGCGGCAATGCCTTCTTCGGCCACCCGGTGCATCTCATAGGTGCGTATCTGCACTTCCACCCGTTGCCCGCCCGGTCCAATCACCGTGGTGTGGAGGGACTGGTACATGTTGGGCTTGGGCATGGCGATATAGTCTTTGAACCGCCCTGGCACCGGCCGCCACAAGGTGTGGATGTGGCCCAGCGCCTCGTAACACTGGGTGATGTCATCACACAGGATGCGGAACGCAATGATGTCATAGAGGCCTTCCAGGCCCACCTGTTTGTCCCGCATCTTCTTGTAGATGGAAAAAAGGTGCTTGGGCCGGCCGGTGACCTCCGCCTTCTCCAGCGCGGTGCCCTTGAGCTTGGTGCGTATGACGCCAACCACGTCCTCAATGAACTTCTCGCGTTCCTTGCGGGACTGGCCCAGCTCCTCGGTCATCTCCGTGTATTCGCGGGGATGGGTGTAGCGGAACGCCAGGTCCTCCAGCTCAATCTTCATCCAGCTGATGCCCAGCCGGTTGGCCAGCGGCGCGTAGATGTCCAGCGTCTCCTGGGAAATCTTCTCCTGTTTCTCCGCCTTCATGAACTCCATGGTGCGCATGTTGTGCAGCCGGTCCGCCAGTTTCACCAGGATGACCCGGATGTCCTTGGCCATGGCCACCAACATCTTGCGGAAGTTCTCGGCTTGTTTCTCCTCGCTGGATTGGAACTCCACCGCAGAGAGCTTGGTGACGCCGTCCACCAGCGCTGAGATTTCCTTGCCAAACAGCTTCTCCACCTCATCCAGCGTGGCCAGCGTGTCTTCCACCGTGTCGTGGAGCAGCCCGGTGCACACGGTGGATTCATCCATCTTCAGTTCGGCCAGGATGTACGCCACTTCCAACGGGTGGCTCACGTAGGCTTCACCACTCTTGCGCACCTGACCGCTGTGCATGGTGGTGCTGTACACGTACGCCCGCTTGATGAGGTCAAAGTCCGCCTGGGGGTGGTAGTCGCGGACGCGGGCGATGATGTCGTTGAGTTTGACCATGGACCTTGATGGCGGCCCGCCCGGAGCCCGGGGGCGATCCCAGGGACCTGGGACGTGGGACGCTGCGTCAAACATAGTGCGGCCTGCGCCGGGCGCCATCTTCCGGCCAACACCGTACGCCTCAGATCCGGACCCGGCCCGTGTCCTACCTTCCACCACCCAAAGCCAGGGCCAGGCCAGCCGCCAACAATGCTGCCCACAACAGCCAGGCGGCCAGGCGGGGCGTGGCAACCGCCGGGCGGTCCAGGTGCCGCACGGAAACGCCCACCACCAGCGGCCAGGCCAGCACCAAAGGCCACCACACGGCTGCCAGGCCACCGGCCATGGCCGAGGCCGCCAGCGGCAGCGTCAAAGGGCGCACGGGCGCGGCAGGTGGTGCACCGGGCATCACGCGGTGGACGCTGCCTGTGTCAAACGCCGTGCTCAGCGCAGCACTGGTGCGGCGCAGCAGTGGTCCAGCCAGGGCCAGGATCACCGCCGCGGCGGACAACGGCAGGCGCGCGGGCAGGCGGGCCAAGGTGTGTTGCGCCCAAAGCCAGGCGGGGGCGGCCGCGCCCAGCAGCACCATGGCCAGACCCAGCGCAGGCCACAGGCCACGGCGGGGCTGGCGCGCGTCCAACACGTGGGCGACGGCGGGGACCAGCGCGCCGGGGCACGCCAACAACACCAGCGCAGTCCCCAGGGCTGCGCCACGCGCCGCGTCCACCAGCGACGGCGCCAGCGGCAAAAACGCCAGCAGCGCCAACAACACCGCCAACAGTGCGGCCAGGCCCATCATCACCGGGACCAGGCGGCCCAACACATCTGGCGGGGGACGGCGCGCGCGGTTCCACACCAACGCGCCCAGCGCGGGGAGGGCCAACGTCCAGGGCGTGTGGAGGCCCGGCCCCAACAAGCCATCCAACGTGGTGAGCGCCAGGGCCAGGCCCAGCCCGCACCACACGCAGGACAGCAACACCAGGAGGCGGGGCAGGGCGGGCATGGAGGTTGGGCGTGGGGTGGCGCGTTTGGATGACGTCACGCGGTCAAACGTCATCCCCCGCCGGGCCTTGGGCATCAAGGTCTTCCAGCCCCAGGGCGCGGGCCACGTCATCCTGGGCAAACCCGCGGCGCAAAAGCGCGCGCGCCGCCTTGAGGCGGGCAGCAGCGGCGGGATGTTTTCCCAGACGGGCCACTTCCAGTTGGATGGCCTGCGCGGCGTTGTGGGAGGCGTACACCTCGTCCACCGCCTGCTGCGCCAACGCCTGGGTGATTCCGGCGTGGACCAGCGCGGTCAGCGCGCGGGGGGCCGCCCAGCCTTTGGTCAGCGCCTGGCGCGCCCGCAGCTCGGCGGTGCGCGCGTCAGATTGCAGGCGTTGGGAGACCAGCTGGTCCAACACCACGCGCGCCTCTTCCGCGCTGCCGTGGCGCAGCAGCAACGCCTCCAGTTCGGCGCGGGTCTTGTCAGACCGGCGCAGCGCCTGGACGGCACGCTGCAACAGCGTGGGATCAGAACCGCTCAATCTGGAAGTCATCATCCTCGGACGCCGGCTTCTGGCCCTGGGGGGCCGGGATGGGCGGGTTGGACGGCATGCCGGGGCGCGGCGCGGCGGGCGGAATAGGCGGCGCGGATGGCAAAGGCATGGAGGCCGAGGCGCGGTGCTGCAGGTTGGGGTTGCCCGGCGGGGCCATGTACGGCGGGGGGTTTTGTGGCTGCCCGGGACGCGCTGCGGGCGAATACCCGCCCGGAGGCGCCCCCTGGGCTTGAGGGGTTGGAGGCCGCATGTAAGGTGCGGCCTGTTGCGGTGGAGCCATGGGAGCTTGTTGCGGTTGGCCCTGCTGGTGCCCTCCACCCTTGGCCTTGGACGGGTCAAATTCTCCCCAGGTCTGGTCCGAGGTGCCGGAAATCCCGCTGACCTTGAGGGCAAAGTCATCCGGGTTGCTGCTCTGCTTGAGCGCCTCTTCGTAGGTGATGAGCTGGCGCGCCAGCAGGCCCATGAGCGCCTGGTCAAACGTCTGCATGCCGTAGCCCACGTTGCCCTGGGCAATGGCGTCATGCAGTTCCTTGGTGCGGTCCTTGTCCTCAATGAGTTCGCGCGTGCGCGCGGTGGTGACCATGATTTCCAGCGCGGCCACGCGGCCGCGCCCGTCTGCCCGGGCCACCAGGCGCTGGGACAACACGCTGCGCAGCACGGTGGCCAGCACCAGGCGCACCTGCTTCTGCTGGTAGGGCGGAAACACGTTCACCACGCGGGCAATGGTCTCTGTGGCGTCCATGGTGTGGAGCGTGGAGAGCACCAGGTGGCCGGTCTCTGCCGCGGTGAGACCCATCTCCATGGTCTCCAGGTCCCGCATTTCACCCACCAGGATGACGTCCGGGTCTTCACGCAGCGCACTTTTGAGCGCGCGCGCAAAGCTGCGGGTGTCCACGCCCACTTCCCGCTGGTTCACAATGGAGCGTTTGTCCCGGATGAGGAACTCAATGGGGTCTTCCACCGTGAGGATGTGGCAGGTCTGGTTGGTGTTGATGTGATCAATCATGCCGGCCAGCGTGGTGGACTTGCCGGACCCGGTGGTGCCCGTGACCAGGATGAGGCCGCGCTCCTCCAAGGCAATCTTTTCCAGGACCTTGGGCAACATGAGCTGTTCAATGGTGAGGATCTTGAACGGAATGACCCGCAGCACCACGCCCACGGCGCCACGCTGCATGAACACGTTGACGCGGAACCGCCCCAGCCCGGGTACGCCGTAGGCCAGGTCAATCTCGTTTTCGTCCTTGAACTTCTCCTTCTGGTAGTTGTTCATGATGCCCAGGGCCATGCGCGCCACTTCTTCCGGCGGCAAGCGTGGGGCGTCTTTGAGCGGCACCAGGCTCCCATCAATGCGGAAGATGGGAGGCAAACCCGCCTTGAGGTGGATGTCACTGGCTCCACCTTTGAGCGCAATGGTCAGGATTTCATTGAGTTCCATGCGTCACCGTGCGGGAAAGAGTGCACGGCAACGTAACACGCGGGGTGGGCGTGGCCACATCAAGTTGGGGGTGGGTGTCTGGGGCACCCACCGGCGGCCCGGAAGCGGGAGCACGGCGCGGCGGGTTGCGGGGAGCAAACCCCAGGGCGTCAGGAGAAGCTCTTCTCCTGCTTTTCCTGTTCTTCCTTGCAGCGGATGCACAGGGTGGTCACCGGCCGCGCTTCAATGCGCTTGACGCTGATCTCCTCGCCACACTCCTCGCACAGGCCAAAGCTGCCGTCCTCAATCTTGGCCAGGGATTTCTCAATCTTGGACAACAGGAACTTCTCCCGGTCCCGCAGACGGAGCGCCAGGCTCTGGTGGTATTCGCTGGAGGCCAGGTCGTATTCGTCCGGAAGGTCATCCGGATCCACGCTGGCCTCTTCTTCCAGGGTCTTCTTGGCGTTCTTGAGAATCTCATCCCGTTCTGCTTCCAGGAGATCCTTGAAACGCTTGAGGTCTTTCTTGTTCATGACCACCCCTTGTGTCAGCTGTGACCGCCAGCCTCTTGAGGTCCCGCGCGGCGTGCCATTGGGGCATGCGGGCGGGAGGTTTGTCCAGCGTTCCACAATTCAAAAAGAGCGCGGGCTTCTACGGGCCATGCCAGTGGGCGTCAAGGCAAAACAGCGCGTCCCACCGGCCTGACGCGGGCGTCCAACACCCACATGCCCCGGTGACGCACGCCGCGGCTGGGTGCTACCCCGCCGCACCCCATGGAAGACCCGTCCACCGGGCCCGCCGCGCCCCTTGCCGCACCCATCCCCGCATCCCTCCCGCCGGTTTGGCCGGCGGTGGTGTTTGTGTTGGCGGTAGCCTGGGCGGTGGTCTCCCGCGGCTGCACCATGGACGTGGCGGTGGACGGCGCCGTGTTGGACCGCGTGGCCGCCCAGCTGCGCGCGTTGCCTCCCCGCAGTTTTGTGCTGGTGCATCCCAGCTGGCGCACGGATGTGGTGGCTGGCCTTTCGCAGCGTCTCCCCGGCGTGGAAATGGGCCCCGCCCTTCCGCCGGACGCCATGGATGGCCGGCGGCCGGTGGTGGCGGTGCGGGTGCCGCGCGCGCCGGGCCCCGCGGCGGTCTGGAAGCTCAAGGTGGACGAACGCCGTGACGTGGACGGCGTGGAACTGCTTTTTGTGGCCGGTGCCAACCGCATGGTGACGCCGGAAAACACGCCGCCCACGCCGCCACAATCGGTTGGTGGAGCGTGGTCCATGATGGACGCGCTGCGCGGCGCGCGGGTGGAGGTCACCGGTGGCCGGACGGTGGCGTGCAATGCGTGGGACGGCGCCAACGGCCGTTGGGTGTGCCCCGGCATGGATGACTGGAACTTTGTGGGCCCGCGTACGCTGGGCGTGGAGGGCCAGGGCCGCAGCTGTTTGTGGGCGCATCCCGTCACCGGCGCCACGTTGTCCATCACGTTCCCCGCAGTCCCACTTGGCAAGGCACTGCGCGTGGGCCACGCCCTGGCGGATGGCGCCGCGGGAGCGCCTGGTGGCCAGCCGGTGGCGTTGGTGGTGACGGCGGGCGGCGCGCGTGCGCAGCTGGAACATCCCAATGCGCCGGGTTTTCGCCAGGACCTCCTGGAGACGCCCGGTGGTGGAACCGCGGATGTCAAACTGGACATCACCACGCCCCATGACGGCGCGCGCCACTTTTGTGTGACGCTGGCGGTTGAGCCATGACCGCGCGCGTGTTGGCCTGGCTGCGCGCGCACGAGGGGCGCCGCGCCTGGGCGCTGGGTTGTGCGCTGGTGGTGGCGGCGGTGTTGTTGGCCACGCTGCCCCGCGCCGGCCTGACGGATGATGATGATTTCTACGCGCCCGCCGGCATCAGCTACGCGCGTTGGCTGGGACGCGCGGTGACGTTCCAGGACGGTGCCTGGTCCCGCAATGATGTGGACCGCGCGTTTGCGCCCAACCACGAACATCCCCCAGCAGCAAAATACGCCATGGGTCTGGCGTGGTGGCTGTTGTCAGACCGGCTGAAGATCTTCACCACCCTGGACGGCGCGCGCGCGGGGGTGAGCCTGCTGGCGGCGTTGTTGGCGTATGTGGTGGCCTCGCTGGCGTTCCTGTTGCGTGGCCGTCTGGGCGCGGTGACGGCGGTGGTGTGCCTGTTCACGCTGCCGCGGTTCTTCTTCCACAGCCAGGTGGCCACGTTGGATGTTCCGGTGGCGTCCCTCACCACCCTGGCGGGCTACCTGGCCTGGCGGGGGCGCCGCAGTGCGCCTCATGTGTTTGGCAGCGGGTTTGGATTTGGCGCGGCCCTGCTCACCAAACTCAACGCGCCATTTTTGTGGCTGGCGGTCGTCGCGCATTGGTCGTTGCGTGCCCGTCGCCACTTCTCCGTGGGCGGTGGCCGGCTGACCTTGCCACCGCTGCCCGCAACCATCCCCTGGATGGCGTTGATGGGCCCGGTCATGTTTTTTGCGCTGTGGCCGCACCTCTGGTTTGACACGTTCAAACGCCTGGGCGCGTACCTGCAGTTCCACCTCAACCACTACCCCATCTACCTCTATTATTTCGGAACGCTCTACACGCAGACCATTCCGCCCTGGCATGTGCCGTGGGTCATGTTTGCCGGCGTGGTGCCCTTCACCATCCTGGTGCTCATGGTGCTGGGTGCCGGCGGTGGTGCGGTGGCGTTGTGGCGCGAAGCGCGCGCCCCGGACGTCTTGCCGGCCCATGCCGACGACGAAAAAGACAGCCTGCGCGCGTTCCTCTTCATCCAGGCGTTCATTGCCATTGGAATTGTCTCCTTCACCGGCGTCCCCAAATACGGCGGGGAGAAGCTGTTCATGCCGCTGTTCCCGTTGATGGCGGTGTTTGCCGCGGACGGTGCGGCGCAGGTGGCGGCATCCCTGGGGCGCTGGGTGAAGCCCGCCTGGCACCAGCTCATTCCCACCGCGGTGGTGGCGTTGCATGGCGTGGTGGCCCTCACCAGCCACACACCCTTCAACCTCAGCTACTACGGGGAAGCGCTGCTGGGTCTGCGCGGTGCCGAGGCCATTGGCTTTGAGAACACGTACTACGACGTGGCGGACAAGGCGCTCATCCAATGGATGAACACCAACGCGCCGCCCAACGCCAAGGTGCATTTTGAGCCCAACCACAAAGAGTACGTTCGCACCTGGGGCTGGTTGACGCGCGAAGGTTACCTGCGCCGGGACATTGCCCCCGCCGAGGAACCCGCCGCGGACCTGGTGGTGCTCACGCATGAACGGCGCTGGTCCACCTACCCCGCGCTGGAGGCGCGTTACCGCAACCTGCCGGTGGTCTTTGAGCAGAAGCTGGACGGCGTGCGCCTCTACACCGTCCACCGTCGACGTTGACGTTCAGCGTTGTTGGTCGGCCGGCACCAGCGTGATGGCTTTTTCCGGGCAGGCCACCACGCACAACCCGCACGCCTGGCACGCATTGGCGTGCGGAGTGTACGCGCTCATGCGGCCGTGCGCGTTGGACTTGAGGCGCGCAAAAAAAGAGAGGGCCGCGTGTTCATCATCCGACAGGCGGCGCACCTCAAACACCCCGTACGGACAAACCTCCACGCAGTCCTTTTTTCCTTCGCAACGGGCGCGGTCCACCACGGGGACAAAGCTGGCCGCGGGCGCGGCGCAGTGTTCCCCAGGGCGTTTGGGATGGGCGGCGGCCTTGCGGGCCTTCTCTTTGTTGAGGGAGGGCATGCGCCACAATTACCACGCACAAAACACGCCGCGCGCTTGAAGAGGGCGTGAAGAACTGTTCAGCCGGCCCAGGCCTTGTGGATGGCGTCGGCGGTGATGGCGCCTTCGCGCACCACGGTGGGCGCGCCCAGGCGGGCATCCACCACGGTCACCGCGGTGCCCACCGGTTCCGGCACGCCGTCCATGACGCAGGCCACCGCGCTGCGCAGGGTGGGGTCCAGCTCGGCCGCGGTGCGTATGCCGCGCCCGCCGCCACGGTTGCACCCGGTGGCGGTGATGGCGCCACCCAGGCCGCGCGCCAGGGCCGCGGCCACCGGATGGCTGCTGCAGCGCACGGCCACCGTCCCGGTCTGGGCGGTGACGCCGGCGGGCAGGCCGGGCGCGGCGTTGAAGATGAGGGTGAGGGGACCAGGCCAGAACGCGCGCATGAGCGCCTGTGCGCCGGGGGAGACGTCCGCCACCAGGGTGTAGATGTCCAGTGGGTCTGCCACCAGCAACGCCAGGGGTTTGTGCGCTTCACGGGACTTGAGCAGGCGCAGGTGTTCCACGGCTTCCGGCCGGCGTATGTCCACCGCCAGCGCGTACAAAGCCTCGGTGGGGTAGGCCACCACGCCACCCGCGCGCAGAGCCTCCACCGCCGCCCCCACCGAACCACCGCCCTGGTTCATCCCTTGGAGCCTTCCTTGAGGCGGCGTTCGGCCGCGCGGCGCACCCGTTTGTTGGGGTCCCCGGTGAGTTTGTGGACCACTTCCAGCGGGGCTTCCAACGCCACCCGCAGGCGAACCGTGGCCTTCTTGTTCTTGATCATCGTCTCAAAGTTGGGATTGGTCATGGGTCGCGTATCCAGAGGAAGGGCACACCGTCATGAACTGCAACATGTCAAACCGTAGCACACGCCCCAGGTGCCGGGGGTAGGCCTTTTATCAATAAGCGTTGCGGGACAAAAACCCGCCCAGGGCGGTGCGCACCAGGATCTTGAAGTCCAGCCACAGGCTCCAGTGCTCAATGTAATAGAGGTCACGTTCAATGCGTTTTTCCAGGCTGGTGTTGCCGCGCCAGCCTTCCACCTGCGCCAGGCCGGTGATGCCGGCCTTCATCTTGTGGCGCAGGTTGTAACGCGGAATTTTGTGTTTGAAGTCCTGGATGAACACGGGGCGCTCCGGGCGCGGGCCCACAATGGACATGTCTCCCAGCAGCACGTTGAGGAACTGCGGGAGTTCATCCAGCGAATATTTGCGCATGAACGCGCCAAACGGGAAGGCGCGGTTCTCGCCGGGTTTGGCCCAGACCGCGCCGGTGCCCGTCTCTGCGTTGAGGGGCATGGAGCGGAACTTGAGGATGTGGAAGACGCGCCCGTCCAGGCCCATGCGTTCCTGGCGGTAGAAGATGGGTCCGGGGCTGGACACACGCACCAGTGTGGCGCACACCAGCATGACCGGGCCGGTGACCAGCAACAGGATGCTGCCAAAAAACAAGTCAAACGCGCGCTTGAGCAGCGCGTCCAGGCCAATGAGCGGGCCGCTGGTGAGATGCACAATGGGCAGCCCATCCATCTCCTCCACGCCGCCACGCAGCGTGATGAGGTCCAGCACGTCTGGCACCACGCGCACGTCCACCATCTCCACCTTGAGCAGGTTGAGGATGTCCTCCTGGCGTTCGTGTTCGGCGGCGGTGAGCGCCAGGTAGACCTGGTCCAGCCGCCCTTCCTGCAGCAGCGTGGGAATGTCCTCATAGACGCCCTGCACGGGCACGCCCCCGCGCGTGGTCCCCTTGTCCTCCGCGCGCGCGCCCAGAAACGCCACCACCTTGATGCCCAGCTCCGGATGGTGCTGCAGGCGTTGGAGCAGTGCGTCCCCCACGTCATTGACGCCCAGGACCACCGCGGTGCGCTGCGCAAAACCTTTCATGCGCAGGCCGGCCAACACGTTGCGCGCCAGGGTGCGCGTGGCGGCCAGCATCACAAAAGCCAACCCGCCAAACATGAGGATGACGCCGCGGGAGTACCGCTCCTGCCCGGAGAAATATTGCGTGAACACCAACAGCAGCAGCGCCAGCAGGCACGCCTTGAACAGCTGGAAGATTTCCTGGGCGGCGCGCTCCACCCGGCGCACCCCGTAGAGCCCCTGGTTCACAAAACACACCGTCCACAACGGCACGGCCATGGCCAAAAGCACCAGGCTGTCTTGCAGGGGGGCTGGGCCAAACGGCGCGGGGAAGACCTCCGGAAGGAAAAACCGGACCGCGTAGGCTGCCGCAAAACTGAGCGCCAGCACCGCCATGTCAAACAGCCACAACAAAGCGGCAAAGAGGTGGGCGTACTTCCTGAGCACGGCTCAATGTCCTCCGCGTGCGGGGGGCTGGCGGGTATCAGACGGGAATACACCCCGCAAGTGCATGGCAGCGTTGGGGATTTTTGCCTCGGTGGGCGTGTTGCGCCCGGTCAGGCGCGTCCTTTGGGGAGACGGAAGACCGCGGCCATGGCGCCCACAAAAAACTTGTCCCCGTCCTCCAGTTCCGCGGTGTCTTTCACCGTTTCACCGGCCAGCACCACCTTGGGTCCCAGAAACCCGGACGACAGGCGCTTGAGGATGACCTTCTTGCCCTCCTGCGTCACGGTGGCCACAAAACGCGGGACGGTGAGCCCGGCCATGCGCACGTCACATGTGGGGTCCGAGCCAAACTGGATGGGCGCCTGCCCCAACGACAACGTGCGGGACGGTTTGCCCGCCTCCAGCAGTTCCAAGGTGGGGAGACCGGCGGCGGGCGGCAGGGTGGTGTTCTCCCGAGCCAGCTGCTGCACCGGCGCGCCGCTGGCGAGCGACAGGGAGGCCTGCAGGCGTTTGTCCGGGTCATGGGGCACCCGTGCTTCCAGCGCCTTGGTCAAATCCGGCTTGAGCAGGCCTGGCAGCGTGGTCACGCGGGTGAACGCGTCAGACCGTTCCTGGAATTCCGGGGCCTCACCCACCACGCGCCCCGGCGTGGAGGTCTCTCCCACGCCCACGGTGAAGGTGATGCGGTAGCGCTCAATGCAGATAACGTCCCCGGACTCAATCTCCTCCACAATGACCCGCACCGCGGGTGGCATGCCCTTGCGCTGCACAAACACGCCGTTGGGCGCGCCCAAATCTGAGATGCGCCACGCATCCGGCCGCTTGGAGAGCCGCACGTGGCGTCGGGAGACGCTCTCATTGTCCAGCACCACATCCGCGGGGGGAACGCGGCCAATCAGGACCTCGTCCTGGTTGAACTCGTAGATGGCGTGATCACCACTCTCCCGTGAAACCACAAGCCGGATCATCCACGTCCTCCGTCAACCCCAAGGCCAACGTCCTGGCACCCCGGGGCCGCCCCCACGTGCATCCCTAGCACCTGCGCGCCCTCACGGCACATCCAGGGTGAGCACCAGGCGTCCCAGGTTGCCCATGGCGTCCTCGGCGCGGCAGGCCACAAAGTGGCGCCCCTTGCCGGGTCTGGGCAGGGCCACAGCCACCTCCTCACGGGTGCCGTCCAACAAACCGTCTGCAGGGGCGCCGGCCACGGGTTCCCCGCCGTCCACGCCGCAGCTTGCGGCAATGATGGGGCTCTGGTCCTCCACGGTGAGGCTGACTTTTCCGTCGCTGGTCACCTTGCCTGTCACGCTGGGGGGCGTGCGGTCCACGCCAAACACATCACTGAGTTTTTCTGTGCGGGCGGCATCCGGCGCCGGGTTGGACGCTGTGTCATCCACCGTGAGGCGGACGCGGTAGACGCCGTCAGGGAGACGGGTTTCATCCAGCGCCACAAACGGGTCCTTGAGCGCGGCCCCCAGCGTCAGCACGCGGGTTCCGTTCTCCGCCACAAGCTCGGCGGTGTAGCGCAGTTCGTCTTCATCCTCGTCGGTGGCGTTCCAGGTGATGGTGCGCCAGCCGGCCTCAAAGGTCTGTTTGGCGCGTGCGGCGGGCTCCGGCGGGGCCGGGGAGGCCAGGGGTTTGTGCGCAAAGTCCTCAAACGCACGCGCGCTCACGGTGAAGGTGCGGCCCTTGGGCTCATCAGACGGCAACGCTTCCACGCGGACGCCCGGCGCCAGCACATCAATGGACGCCACGGCGGGCGGCGTGTTGTCCGGACGCCAGCTCAGCTGAAGTTCACGCAGCGCAGCGGTGGACTTGCCGTCCCCGCCCAAGGTGACCCGGGCCTGCGCGTATTGCGCGCGCGGTGCCACCGCGGCGCCACCGGGAAACGGCAGCGCGGCAGACCAGGCAGACCACGTGTCGTCGGGTTTTTCGGTGTTTCCGCTGCGAAGCGCCACGGTGATGCGGCTGCCGGCGGGCACGTCCCCGCGCACCGTGATGCGTCCAAAGCGGACCTGTTTCTCCGCGTCCCACACCGGAGACAGGTAGACCGCTTCCTTGACGGTGGTGCTGGCCACGGTGACCAGCGCATTGCTGGTGGAGAGACCCAACATGATGCCCTTGGGGCCGCGCGCCATGGCGGTGATCCGGTTGCTGTCCACCTGCGTCACAATGGCCACGTCCCGGGTCTTCAAATCCGCCCGGTAGAGGCGGCTGCGCGCGCCAGTGCCAATGTAGAGGCCATCCTTGTCATCAAACGCGCACGCGTACGCCGCGTCCTTCTTGCCACGCCACACGCGGCGGAGTTCCCCGTTGGGAAACAGCACCACCACTTCACTGTTCTTGGCGTCACGCGCGGTGCTGTTTTCATCCTCACCGGCTTCACTGGCGGTGAGCAGCGCATCATCCCCCGCGCCCTTGCCTTCATTGGCCACCAGCGTGGCGGCCACTGCACCATCCGCGCGCACGGCCAAGGACGTCACTTCTTCCAGCGCGGCGTCATAATGCACAAACGCCTTGCCGGACGGGTCCACCGTGGCCAACAGGCCCTTGCGCCCGCTGCCCACCACCACGCCCTTGTTGTTGGGCAGCACCGCCACCGCGCGCCACAATTTTTCGGCCAGCGGCTTTTCTGCCACGCGGGAGCCTTTGTCCTTGGCGGTGACCTTCCACAGGCCGCCGGGTTCGCCCGTCACCACCCACAGCGCGGAGCCGTCAAAGGCCAGCCCCCAGATGTGCGTTGCCTCTGGTGCGTAATAGGCCTCGGCCTTGCCGGTCTTGAGGTCCACGCGGTGGACCTTGCCTTCCGGCGCGGTGGCCACAAACAGCCCGTCCTTGCCGTCCAGGGCCAGCCCGGTGACCAGCGCTTCCTCCACTTCAAACAGCGTCTTGACCTTGCCGGCAGCATCCACGCTCAACACGCGCCCGGGTGACGTCACCGCAACGTAGCAGGTTGCCTTGGCGTCACACGTGAGGGCCAGCATGGGCCCACCTTCCAGCGCGGCCACCTTGGTGACGGCGGGCGCGGGCACCACGGTCCCGGACTGCAGCACGCTGGTGGAGACGGCTTCCCCGTCAGCCAGTTTTTCAAACCCGCTGGTGGTAAACACCTGGGTCTTGGCGGCAAGGGTCACACCGGGAACACAACAAAACGCGCACACAACAATCCAGGCACGGCACATGGGCCATGTTCTTAGCCGCCCAGGGTGGGGAATGTCAGCTTGTCCCGTCGGGCGGGGGGAGTTGTGTGGCCCCGGGCCAGTTGAGGAGCACCAGGCCGGCCAGGATGAGGATGATGGCCCACCACTGGCGGGTCTGCAGTTGTTCTCCAAAGAGCACCCAGGCGGCCAAGAGCGTGATGGCGGGATAGGTGCTGGTGGCGGCAACCACCAGACCGGCATCCAGTTGTTTGAGTGCGTTGAAGTAGAAATAGTTCCCAAACAGGGACGAGGCCAGGCCGGCGCCGGTCAACAACGCCAGCTGGCGGCCGGTGAGGCCCAGGGTCTCACCGGTGCGGGACGTGACCACCAGGATGAACAGCGCGGCAAACACCGCGGCGCTGGAACGTATGATGACGGCAACCTCGGCGCTGACGCCCTGGCGCAGCACGGTCTTGTCCATGAGCGGGGCCATGCCCCAGCACACCGCCGCCAGCAGGATGAACAGGTAGGCGCGCATGACGGGAGCCCGCGGCCCTGCTCACACCTCCATGATCTCCTTCTCCTTCTTGCCCACCACCTCATCCACGCTCTTGGTGTGCGCGTCCGTCTCATCCTGGACGCGCTTGAGCGCGCGAACCTCGTCGTCCTCGGTGATGGCGCTTTCCTTCTTGAGCTCCTTGAGCATTTCATTGGCGTCACGGCGCGCGTTGCGGATGATCAGCTTGGCGTCCTCGCCCTTGACGCGCACCGTCTTCATCAGGTCCTTGCGGCGCTCCTCGGTGAGGGCGGGGACCGGCAGGCGCACCACGTCACCATCTGATTGTGGGTTGATGCCCAGGTCAGAAGCCTTGATGGCCTTCTCAATGTCCACAATGACCTTCTTCTCCCACGGCTTGATGACAATGAGCCGCGCATCCGCCACCGTCACGCTGGCCAGCTGGTTGAGCGGCGTGGGGGACCCGTAATAATCCACGCGTATCCCGTCCAGCAGCGCGGTGTTGGCCCGCCCGGTGCGCACCTTGGTGAGGTTGGTCTTGAGCGCCTCCACCGCGCCGTTCATGGCGGTGCGGGCCTCGCTGATGACGTCTTCAAACATGGCTCACCCTCTTTCAATTGGCGCGCGCGGCCGGTGCCGGCGGAAGTTCACCCACCACGGTTCCCACGTGTTCGCCCCGCATGGCCCGCAGGATGTTCCCCTTTTTGTGCAGGTTGAACACAATGATGGGCATCTTGTTTTCCATGCACAGGCTGATGGCGGTGGAGTCCATCACCTTGAGGCCTTTTTGCAGCACTTCCGGATAGCTCACTTTTTCATAACGGACGGCGTTGGGGTCCTTTTCCGGGTCCCGGTCATAGATGCCGTCCACCTTGGTGGCCTTCATGATGACGTCGGCGTGGATCTCCATGCCGCGCAACGAGGCGCCGGTGTCCGTGGTGAAATACGGGTTGCCGGTGCCGGCGGCAAAGATGACCACGCGGCCCTTTTCCAGGTGCCGCAGCGCACGCCGGCGGATGTAGGGCTCGGCCAGTGCGCTCATCTCAATGGCGGATTGCACGCGCGTGGGCACGCCCAGGCGTTCCAGCGCGTCCTGCATGGCCAGCGCGTTGATGACCGTGGCCATCATGCCCATGTAGTCCGCCGTGGCGCGGTCCATGCCCTCGGTGGCGGCACTCACGCCGCGGAAGATGTTACCGCCGCCAATGACCAGCCCCACCTGAACGCCCATCTCCCAGACTTCTTTGACCTCACTGGCAATATCCAACAGCACCTTGGGAGAGATGCCACCCTTGCCATCCCCCTGCAGCGCCTCACCAGACAGCTTGAGGAGCACGCGGGAGAACCGGGCGGTGTTGGACAATGGCGGCGGAAGGGTTGCTTGCAGTTCCATGGACACACCGCGGGGGCAGGAGGGCGGGGGCATCTAGCCAGCGCATGCGCGGGGGGTCAAGACGCCCAACGCGCCCGCCGGATCACCGCGTTCTGGCTTGCACAGTGCTGCCACCTTGACGGGTGGCGCAGCCGTCCTCTACCCGCAATGACGTCATGAACCCGCCCCAGCGCCATTTCAAGTTCCCCACCACCCATCCTGCGGCCACCGTCACCCGGGACGTGGTGGAGCGCGTGCACACCTGCCGCAAGGCCGGGCGCGCCGCGGTGGTCCTGTTTGACCTGGACGGGACCCTTTTTGATAACGGCCCGCGCACCTGGCAAATCCTCTACGAGTTTGCCCTGGGCGGCGCCCGTCATGACCTGGCCCAGCGTCTGGCGCTGCTGCACAAAAACCACCTGCCGTACACGCTGGCGGACATCCTGGCGCTCACCGGTGAGACCAGCGCGGATGTGTTGCAGCAGGCCGCGGCGTTCTGGAAGGCGCGCTTCTTCACCGACGAATACATCCGCTACGACGAGCCGGTGCGCGGCGCCATCCAGTTTGCGCACGCGTGTTACCAGGCCGGCGCCACGCTGGTTTATTTCTCCGGCCGGGACAGCCCGGGGATGTTGGTGGGCACCGCGCAGAGCCTGCGGACCCATGGGTTCCCGGTAGGTGTGCCGCGTGCGGTGTTGACGCTCAAGGAGTCTTTTGACGTGGAGGACCTGGTGTTCAAGCGGGACGCCGTGGCGTTCCTGCGCACGCTGGGTGAGGTGGTGGCGTCTTTTGACAACGAGCCGGCCAATTGCAACCTCTTCCAGGAAGTCTGGCCGCAGGCGGCCACGGTGGCGTTGGCCACCACGCATGCACCCAATCCCAAGCCGCTGCATCCAAGCGTCATGGTGATTGGGGACTTTGTGGAATGACACGACATTGGATTGCGGTTGGCGCAGTGCTGGCGACGCTGGGGGCGTGTGTGCTCCCGGACGCGCAGGAGCCCACCGGCGTGGGCCCGGGCCTTTTGGGCCAGGACGGCCCGTACGGCGCCTTGGTGTTGCACGAGCAGATGCGCTTGGGGGTGGAAGGCTCCCGGCGCGTGACGCTGGTGCTGCCCTACCGTGCGCGCGGTGACGTGGAGAGCCTTCCGGAACAGGTCCCCGCGGTGGTGTTTGTTCAGGGCGGCCTGGTGCAGCGGGACCGCTACGTCTGGTTGGCCCGGCATCTGGCCACCCGCGGTTTTGCCGTGGCATTGCCGGAATACACGGGGTGGTTGGCGTTTTTTGAACCCGGTGTGACACGCGCCGCGGCGGACCACCTGGAGACCCGGTTGGGCCGTGCTGCCCGCGGCATGGTCATTGTGGGCCACAGCCTGGGTGGCGTGATGGCCGTGCGCGGTGCCCTCACCGACACGCGTTTTTCCGGACTGGCGCTGTTGGCCAGCCAGGCCGCGGATGGTGATGACGTCGAGAATTACCGCCTGCCCATGGTGTCCATTGCCGGCACGGCGGATACGTCCCAGCCACTGGATGCCGCGCGCAAGTCCTGGGAGCGTTTTGGTGGCAATGCCACGCTGGCGGTGGTGGAAGACCTCACGCACTTTGCGTGGACCCAGCGCGGTTATGACCCCACCGTGTTGCGTGAGACCGAGCCACAACCGGACGACCTGGACGCTGTTCGGCTGCGTGCGTTGTACGTGTTGGATGCATTTTTGGAGAGCACCCTGCGCGGGGACGTGGCTGCCGCATCTGCGTTGCGCTCTGTTCCGTTGCCCCCGCAAGGCGTCACCTTGGAGGTGCGGCCATGACGCGCCTGCGTGGAATGACGGCGTGTGTGGCGCTGTTGTGCTGCGGCGCGCCGGCTTGGGCCGTGAACACCGCAAGCATGGCCGCCACTGGCGACGGACCCGGGCTCACCGCCGTGGTGGGCAGCCCGGACATGGGTCTGGGTGCGCGCGTCCCTTTTGGTGACACAGGCCTGCGTTTGCTGGTGGGAACCTCATTCAAGCCGGTGTTGCGCGCGCCCCAGCTGGACGTGGGTGTGGGCTGGCGGCTCAAGGTCTGGCGCTTTGTGGAGCTGGACGTCACGCCCACGTTGGGGTTGCTGGTGCCCACGTATCCAGCGGCCGCGTTTGTGGTGCGTGGAGAGCTGTTGCCGCGCGGGATGCTGGTGTTCCGCTTTGCGCGGTTGTGGACGGGGCCGGTGCTGGGTGGTGCGTTCCAGATGGCGCCCGGCCCACGCGCCGAGCTGGGCGGTGGCTGGGCTGCCGGAGCCAGCGCGCGGTGGTTGTGGTTTGAGCTGGGCGTGGCCGGAAGTCTGGGCGCGCGGTCGTTCTGGACGCAGGGTCCCACGTCGGTGCCGGACGGTTTACGCCCGGATGCGCGGGCCATGGTGACGCTGGATGTGACCAGGCCGTTCCGGCCCACGCGCAAGGACCTGCCCTGGTTGTTGTGAGGTCCAGGCCCGTCGACAAAAAAAGTCCCGCGGCCACCACCAGGGTGCACCGCGGGACTTTCACTCAGCCAGGTCTGTTCATTCGTAGCTTTGTGGTGCCTGCGGCATGGCGTCACGAACACGCTTGGCCAACATCTCATGCTCCTGCTTGATGCCCGGGGGCAGGTGCTCCCCAAACTTGCCAAAGAACTCCACCTGACCCTGCACGGCCTCCACCCAATCCGCCGGGTCCACGCGCAACAGCTGCTCCAGCGCGGCGTCCGGGAGGTCCAGGCCCTTGCGGTCCAGCGCGTTTCTGGTTGGAACGGTGCCCACGCACGTCTCTGTGCCGTTGGTCTGGTCATCACCGCGTTCCAGGATCCACTTGATGACCCGCATGTTGTCCCCAAAGCCGGGCCACAAGAACTTGCCGTTCTCCCCGGTGCGGAACCAGTTCACGCGGTAGATGCGCGGCGGCTTGGTGAGCTTCCAGCCCACGTCCAGCCAGTGGCCCCAATAGTCACCCATGTTGAACCCGCAAAACGGGATCATGGCCATGGGGTCCCGCCGCAACACGCCCACCGCCCCGGTGGCCGCAGCGGTGGTTTCCGAGGACAACGTGGCGCCCAGGAACGTCCCGTGCTGCCAGGACCGCGCTTCAAAGACCAGCGGGACGGTGCGCTGGCGGCGCGCGCCAAACAACATGGCGTCAATAGGGACGCCCTTGGGGTTCTCAAACTCCGGCGAGATGGTGGCGCACTGCGCGGCCGGCGTGGTGAAGCGTGAGTTGGGATGTGCGGCTTTTTCCGACGACGCGGGCGTCCACGGGTTGCCCTTCCAGTCCAGGCAGTGGTCCGGCGGCGGGTCATCATGGCCCTCCCACCACACCGTGCCATCCGGGCGCAGCGCCACGTTGGTGTAGATGGTGTTCTTCTGGATCATGGTCATGGCGTTGGGGTTGGTCTTGGAAGACGTTCCCGGCACCACGCCAAAAAAACCCGCTTCCGGGTTGATGGCGTAGAGCTGCCCGTCCGCGCCGGGGCGCAGCCACGCAATGTCATCCCCCACCGTCCACACCTTCCAGCCCTCAAAGCCCTTGGGGGGCTGCAGCATGGCCAGGTTGGTCTTGCCGCACGCGCTGGGAAACGCGCCGGTGATGTATTTGGTGACGCCGTCCGGGCGCTGGATGCCCACAATGAGCATGTGTTCGGCCAGCCAGCCCTCCTTGCGGCCCAGGTAGGACGCAATGCGCAGCGCCAGGCACTTCTTGCCCAAAAGCGCGTTGCCGCCGTAGCCGCTGCCCACGCTCCACACCGTGTTGTCCTGCGGGAAGTGGCAGATGAAGCGGCGGTCCGGGTTGAGGTCACCCAGGCTGTGCAGGCAACGGGTGAAGTCATTGGTGTCACCCAGGTGGTCCAACGCCACCTTCCCCATGCGGGTCATGATGCGCATGTTGAGCGCCACGTAACGGCTGTCGGTGATTTCAATGCCCACCTTGGAGAACGCGCTGCCCACCGGGCCCATCAAGAACGGCACCACGTACATGGTGCGGCCCTTCATGGCGCCGTCATAGAGCTTCTGGAGCTTGAGGTATGCCTCGTCCGGGGCCATCCAGTTGTTGGTGGGGCCGGTCTCGTCCTTCTTGGGCGTACAAATGAACGTCAGGTGTTCGGTGCGGGCCACGTCATGGGTGGCGCTGCGGTGCAGGTAGCAGCCGGGCATTTTCTGCTGGTTGAGCTCCAGCAGTTCGCCGGTCTTGAGGCACTCCGCGGTGAGGCGGGTCCGCTCCGCCTCGCTGCCGTCACACACCACCACCTGGTCCGGCTTGCACATGGCGGTGATTTGTTCCACCCAGGCCTTCACATGCTTGTTGGAAATGTCCATACGCGCACCCTTGGTGACGACGTGCGGAAGCGCCCGCGCGTCCTTCTTGAAGGAAGGTGCCGGGCCTTAGCCAACCCGCTGGAACTGCGCAATGCGGGGCTGGGTGCGTAATGCCATACGCACCTGGAAGACCGGCCGGCGTGGTCCGGCAAAAAGCCCTTGTCCCGCGGGCGTTGGCGGCGTTCTCATGAAGCGGACATGACTCCGCTCTTGTTGTTGGGCCTGCTGGCCAGCCAGGTGCACCTGGAAGGGGACCTCACCGTGGACGGTGGCGATTATGCGCTGCTGCCGTTCGAAGTGCCGGCCGGGACGGTGGAGCTGGAGGTGGCCCACACCGATGGGAGCGACGCCAACATCCTGGATTGGGGCGTGTGGGCGCCGGATGGATTCCGCGGGTGGGGCGGTGGCCTGACGGACAACGCAACCGTTGGTGAACTGGAGTCTTCCCGGGGCTACCTCCCGGGACCCATGACGCCGGGGACGTGGCAGGTGGTGGTGGGCAAGGCCAAGATTGTGGACCCGCCGGCGCACTACGTGGTGGACATCACGTTGCGCACCCAGGCCACGCTCACGCCGCGCGCGCGCGCAACGTTTCCGGGGCTGGCGCTGTCCACCGGCCCACGTTGGTACAAGGGAGACCTCCACGTGCACAGCCGCGAGAGTGGCGACGCCGTGGCCACCATGGATGAGATTGTGGCGCTGGCCCGGCAACGCGGCCTGGATTTTGTGGTGCTGTCTGATCACAACACCGTGGCCCAACACGCGTTGCAGGCCGCCCACCAGTCCACCGTGACGGATGTGCTGTTGATGCGCGGCGCCGAGGTCACCACCTACCAGGGCCATGGCAACGCGGTGGGCGCCAGCGTCTACGTGGACCACCGCATGGGGCTGGACGGGCGCAGCGTGACGGCGTTGTTGTCTGATGTGGCGGCGGCCGGTGGACTGTTTGTGGTCAACCACCCGGAGCTGGATTTGGGCAACGCCTGCATTGGCTGCGCGTGGCGGCACGTGGACACACCGTGGAACCTGGTGGCCGCCATGGAAATCCACACCGGACCGTATGAGCCGGTGGCCAGCCTGTTCACGCCGCTGGTGTTGCAGCGTTGGGAAGAACTGCACGCCGCCGGTCACCGCATCACCGCGGTGGGCGACAGTGATGACCACAAGGCCGGCGTGGACGTTGGGAACTACCAGTCACCGCTGGGCAGCCCCACCACGCGCGTGTTTGCCACCGAATTGTCTGAGGCGGCCATCATGGAAGGCCTGCGCGCGGGGCGCGTGACGGTGGCGTTGCGCGGCCCGGATGACCCGGTGGTCACCCTCACGCTCAATGATGGGATGTTGGGCAGCACGGTGGCCACGCACCAGGGGCGTCTCACCGCGCGCGTGGAGGGTGGGGCGGGCATGGTCCTGGTGTTGTTGAGAAACGGGAGGACGCTCCAATCTTTTGACATCACCGG